>Ga0078972_1001517_pt1 | contig 86047 bp, 70 predicted proteins | sample YelNatPaOPGAMG01_FD_67568 | JGI IMG/M metagenome (GOLD analysis project Ga0078972, IMG submission 67568) | Hot spring thermophilic microbial communities from Obsidian Pool, Yellowstone National Park, USA - OP-RAMG-01 (SPADES assembly) (version 2) | ecosystem: Environmental > Aquatic > Thermal...
TCTCCTTGGAGTCAAAGATAGGCTTCCACGGATAAAGAAGATTGCGACTCATTTGTAGTGTCCAATTAAATAACGACAACTCTCCTAACTGGAAGTATGGGTTGATTTTCGGAAACTTGGGTTAGGACCTCAGAAATTGACAAGAATTATCTAAAAATATTTATTTATAGATTATCCTATAGCCACGCTATAGATAATGCCGCACTTATTGTATTTTTTTTTGTATCTTTTATATAGCTGTCATACAGGATATGAATATCTCTCACAAACAGCCTGTATCTTAGAGAAGATATTTTTAAAATCTATGCGAAATATGCGTCTTGCTCGTCTAGGAATTCCCACCAAGACCTGGCTATTTCCCTGGCGGAAGTAGCTATTGTATCTTCGTCTCCATCGAGCTGAGCGAGGGCATCGGCTGTCCAGGCAGCGTGGTTTTTTTCAAGTTCGCTGTGGTGTGTCCAAAACGAAGCTCCGAAATTACTGATGCCGTAGAAATGCTTCAGGCCCTCGGCTTTGGTCTCGGCAATCTCGGCAGTTTGGGTCTCGTAAGCCAAAAAGCCGGCTAAGGCCGCTATAGGACTTTTAGCCAACAACTTTTCATGGTTGGTAATCAAATTGGCCATTGCCGCACCTGTTGGGGCTGTAGGTGCATTGACGGCATTGGCAAATCTTTCGAACAAATCTATGTGTGCGATGGGATCGCCTTCTTCATCGGCCAGATTCGCCAAGACCAGATCCCTGGCGTCACCTTTTGGTAAAGCGGCCGTGAGACGCAACAAGAAACTGGGTAAATAGCGTTCGAACAGACGGTACTGCGAGGCATAATAAGCAAGTTCTTCGAGCTTCAATTGGCCGTTCTGCCAGCGCAGGTAAAAAGGATGAGTCAAAAGCAGAAAAGGCTTAATGGCCTCTGAAACCAAAACTTGAATGTCAATATGAGCTAAATTTATCTCAAGAGCTTGTGTAATATCTTCATTAAAGGTCGTATTCGATTGTGACATATAAATACAATAGCGCATCGAAGCTATCGATAACGGTTCATGTACACCCTCAGGCCAAAAAATCCACCTTGGAAGTTGTTGACAATTGCCCCGGGGCTATCACAATCAAGGCTTTTGTCAAATCCCCCCCTACCGAAGGGAAGGCAAACCACGAGCTGATAGATATAGTAGCTGAGACATTTAAGGTCAGGAAAAAAGATGTCACCATCAAAAGAGGTTTTAATACAAAAAATAAGATTATCGAAATAGAAAATCCCGATACCGCCTTTTTGGAAAATTGGACTTCGCCGCAAGCAAAACTTTTCTGACAATTCCCTTGGTGCCTTCTGAAAAGAAATTTTGGTTTATAGATAACTCAGATAGTTTGATCGCCAAAATGACAAAAGCTGGAGAACCCTACCTGCCAAGAAGTGTGATTGGGGCTGCGGCAAGCAGAAATTTACTCGGTTTTCTGTTGGGAAAAGAAATCACGGCCACCTTCTTTTCATCATCGCCGGTTATATCCTCAATAATGCCCTTGCCATATCGGGTGTGCATTATTTTATCTCCTATATGAAAAGCGTCTATCTCCTCCGTGCTGCGGGAGGTAAGGAAAGCAGATTTTCCTGCTGTTGTGCTCCTATTATCAATGCCTAGATTATCTGAGATTTTATTATCCGCAGCTGTTGGTCGACCCGGCCTTCCCGTATCGTAATTGCGATACCCTGATATTTCTCTCCTGTACAAATTGCCTGATCCGAAAATAAATCCTTCCGGCTCCTCTTCGAAGTACCTGCTATAGCTCTGGTTCATCTCATGATATGAGTTATGAACAGACATATCGGTCAATATCTCTTTTGGCAATTCCCTGATAAAACGACTTGGCAGACTGTCCAGGGTCCTGCCGAAAATAGTCCTGGTGTAGGTGTTTGTCAGGTAAAGATATTTCTTGGCCCGCGTTATCCCCACATAACACAGCCTGCGTTCCTCTTCCAAAGCATCAGGGTCTGATAAAGCTCGGTCATGAGGAAACAGCCCTTCTTCCATACCTGTTAGAAATACAGTATCGAATTCCAATCCTTTGGCCCCATGGATGGTCATCATGGTAACGGCCTCTGTAGTCTCGTCCAAGTCATCAGAGGGAGTAAGAAGTGAAGTAGACGACAGGAAAGACTCCAGATCGTCATATTCAAGGGCAACGGACAATAGCTCATCTATAATTTCCAGACGGATCAATGCTTGATCTGCCAATTGCCCGGCTTCTCTTATTTCTTCCAAAAATGAATCTTTATAGGAAGTAATACGCAATACTTCCTCCATAATTTCTTTCGGCCGACGATCATGCATTTCTCTCAGATCACTTAAGTCTTTGAGGAATTTATGCACTCCGGATTTAGCCGCTTTAGGAACCGGACAGTTATCAATTTGTAAAAGTGCCTCATAAAATGTCAATGAGTGCTCTTCGCAGTATTGGTCGATCATCATCAATGTTTTCGCTCCCACTTTGCGTTTCGGCACATTGATAATCCTTCTCAAAGAAATCTCATCTTTGATGTTGTCGATGAGACGCATATAGGCCAATATGTCTTTTACTTCTTTGCGGTCAAAAAACCTTACGCCACCGATCATTCTGTAAGGAATGTCGCGATCCACCAATGCTTCTTCGATGGCCCTGCTCTGGGCGTTTGTCCTGTAAAATATTGCGACGTTGGCATAAGAACTGATTGCATAAGAAGAAAGTCTGACAATCTCATCTGCCACAAACACAGCCTCATGGCGTTCGTCTCCGGCTCGGAAAAGCTTTATCTTCTCCCCTTCCCCAAGAGCCGACCACAACTGCTTTTTCACCCTGGCCTCGTTATTGTCTATGATGGCATTGGCCGCATTCAAAATAGTTTGAGTGGAACGGTAATTCTGGTTCAAGATAATGGTTTTAGCATTGGGAAATATGGAATTAAAATTCAACAGGTTCCTAAAATCAGCCCCTCTAAAGGCATATATGCTCTGATCGGTATCACCCACGACACAGACATTGCCACTACCGGAACCAATAATGGCCACCAAATCATTTTGGGCCCGGTTGGTATCTTGATACTCATCCACCAAGAGATGTCTGAATCTGTCCTGATATTCTGCCGCAAGATCTTCGTTGGCTTTTAACAATTCGACTGTCTTTAGCAACAGGTCGTCAAAATCAAAAGCATTGGCCTCCTGCAAACGCTTCTGATATTCAAAGAAAATCCTAGAAACCCTCTTTTCAAATTCATTGGATACATTCTCAAAATACTCAGAAGAAGATCTCATTTCATTTTTGGCCGCACTTATTATCTGAGCGATTGCTCTCGGGGAATGTCTTTTCGGATCCAGATTGAATTGATCGATGATAATCTCTATCAGCTTTCGTGATTCACTGTCGTCGTAGATACTAAAGGAAGGGGTAAAGCCTATGCGCCCGGCATTTCTCCTCAAGATCCTGACACAGGCAGAATGGAAAGTCGAAATCCACATTCCTAAAGATACTTCACCTATGAGATCATAAACACGGGATTTCATCTCCTGGGCGGCTTTGTTCGTAAAGGTTATGGCAAGGATTTGTTCCGGACGTACGCCTTCTTCTATAAGATAAGCGATGCGTCTTGTCAGCACCCTTGTTTTCCCGGAACCTGCACCTGCCAGGACCACGAGCGGACCGGCATTATACAAAACAGCTTCTTTTTGCTCCGTATTCAAATCATCTAGAAAATCGCTCTTTTGTCCGATACTCACTTACAGATATTACCAAATGATATCTCGATGCAACGGTCGTTATCCCTATAACATTACAACAATGTAATCCTACTGTGCGGACTTGGGACTAAATCAAAAACATATGTTTCATATATCCAGACGACAATATCTGCAATTATACTGCTATTAAATAAATGCAGGGCTATAATCTTTTGTGCTAAAGATTTTTTGTTTATATAGCCTTACTGCTTCTGATTTGGAGTTACCATTAGCACCTCTAGAGATAATTATTAAAGTAAAAGATCATCTGAACCGTAAAAGAACTATTTTAGTGTCCAGAGTACTCTTTTATCTCAGCTTCTCTTATTGATTTGAATCATTGGTTTAGCATCTGGGCTATAAATTAGTCTCTATCTACTAGATCCTCGTAGCACTTTGCACCATTATTTCAACATAGCTTAGGTATATAATATAAGTCTAATAGATTCACAGTCATACAGATCTATCATTTGGTCAAACCATAATTCACTTTCTCATTAAATTAAAATAGGTTTTTATGAGGAATGGCACTCATGGAATATGCCTATTGCAGGCATATAATTGTCGTGATTTGAGAGTCACAACATGGTGAAACAAACGAGCCTTTATAGTTGAGGTTGAACTTCTGGTTAGATCGATAGTCAAATTCATTTTCGGTGGTTTGTAACTTTGTATGGGTATTTCTTCATTTAATTAATTTTGCTTATTATTTTAGCGGATAGAATTTACGTAGCATTTTAGAACCTTGGGCCTTGCTTGCCCATCAATGAAGGGCGATCCCCGAAGGGATCGCAATGTTCCTTTCTGTTATCTATTACTATATAGATAGTGCCTCAATGAAGGGCGATCCCCGAAGGGATCGCAAATAATTTAATATTATACCATCTCCAAGAAATTGGTAAACCTCAATGAAGGGCGACCCCCGAAGGGATCGCAATTTTGGCTAAAATCCAAGCAATTGTCACAGCGAGATGACCTCAATGAAGGGCGATCCCCGAAGGGATCGCAATGTGTGTTCAATGACCCATCAGGAGCAAGATCAAAACCTCAATGAAGGGCGATCCCCGAAGGGATCGCAATTAGGGGTTTGGAGAGCTGCAGGTCCAAAGTATGGACCTCAATGAAGGGCGATCCCCGAAGGGATCGCAATAAGGGTGTATAAAATCTTCATATCCTTTTTTACAACCTCAATGAAGGGCGATCCCCGAAGGGATCGCAATGCGAGACTGTTTCGTTAAATCGAATCGTGCTAAAACCTCAATGAAGGGCGATCCCCGAAGGGATCGCAATGATTTAAAGACTGCTTTTACGTTACGATCCTGAAAACCTCAATGAAGGGCGATCCCCGAAGGGATCGCAATCGTCACTGTCACGACGGCGAAAGGAGAAGCCTATCGACCTCAATGAAGGGCGATCCCCGAAGGGATCGCAATTATAGCTTCAGCGATCTGACCGGAAAGAAACGGAAACCTCAATGAAGGGCGATCCCCGAAGGGATCGCAATCTCCGGGAGAAATTTATTAAGGAGAGAATCAATGGACCTCAATGAAGGGCGATCCCCGAAGGGATCGCAATCCGGACTTTTTGGGTGATACAAAGAAGCTCCTCGTCGCCATAAAGGTGAATTACCCCATCAAATCGCAATCCGGACTTTTTGGGTGATACAAAGAAGCTGAAAAGGACCTCAATGAAGGGCGATCCCCGAAGGGATCGCAATAATGATGAATGGAGATTTAATGTTGCAGACACACCACCTCAATGAAGGGCGATCCCCGAAGGGATCGCAATGGCTGCTAGAGTGTCAATAAAATGCACGACAGCAGCACCTCAATGAAGGGCGATCCCCGAAGGGATCGCAATCATATTTCAATGCTACACACGCTTTGAAGGGTAATACCTCAATGAAGGGCGATCCCCGAAGGGATCGCAATAGGTGTAGCTTGTTCTAATTGGTGTCTAAGTATGTCACACCTCAATGAAGGGCGATCCCCGAAGGGATCGCAATTCGTTTTTGTGACCGGGTGCAAAAAGTGTTGTGGCACCTCAATGAAGGGCGATCCCCGAAGGGATCGCAATCTGATAATAATGGCTGACAATATATATAGCATACACAACCTCAATGAAGGGCGATCCCCGAAGGGATCGCAATTTAGCACAGACACGGCAAAAACTCTATTAGGTGATACCTCAATGAAGGGCGATCCCCGAAGGGATCGCAATTACTCCTTTTCTATTAGCTCAAATCTCACCTTGAGACCTCAATGAAGGGCGATCCCCGAAGGGATCGCAATGCCCGCTCATGCACGATGACCTGAGAGGTTATCATACCTCAATGAAGGGCGATCCCCGAAGGGATCGCAATTGTGTCTTTTGATGCTCAGAGTAGACATCATAAAACCTCAATGAAGGGCGATCCCCGAAGGGATCGCAATGCTTTGGGTCGCTAGTTGGGGCAAAAAGCCTACTACCTCAATGAAGGGCGATCCCCGAAGGGATCGCAATGGTTGTGGGTGTGGACACCGGTGTGCCGCTCTAAACCTCAATGAAGGGCGATCCCCGAAGGGATCGCAATCGCCATCTAAGAGTGACAGAAGTTGAATGGCAAGAACCTCAATGAAGGGCGATCCCCGAAGGGATCGCAATTTTAAAAACAAAAACCTCCGCCGGAAAAATCAACTACCTCAATGAAGGGCGATCCCCGAAGGGATCGCAATTTAGCTAATGGTGACACTCTCCCCATAACAATCAATACCTCAATGAAGGGCGATCCCCGAAGGGATCGCAATCTTACTGACATTGACAGAAGCGGTAGGCACTGGAACCTCAATGAAGGGCGATCCCCGAAGGGATCGCAATCACACGGCAAGAGTAGCCCCTACGTTCGCTGAGTACCTCAATGAAGGGCGATCCCCGAAGGGATCGCAATGACAAAGCTAGATATACCGTGTATACTGTATGTTGAACCTCAATGAAGGGCGATCCCCGAAGGGATCGCAATCTGTGGATAAACAGCTATATTCTGAAGTGGAGTTACCTCAATGAAGGGCGATCCCCGAAGGGATCGCAATGTCTGTCAGTATGTTTATGTATTCTGTATGTCTATACCTCAATGAAGGGCGATCCCCGAAGGGATCGCAATGACGTCAATGCGTTTTGCACAGTAACGATATCTTCTACCTCAATGAAGGGCGATCCCCGAAGGGATCGCAATCAGTGTAGCTGTCAATAAAATGAACGATTGCAGCACCTCAATGAAGGGCGATCCCCGAAGGGATCGCAATTGGAACTTTGGAAATTTTTTATATCAGCCAACTAAACCTCAATGAAGGGCGATCCCCGAAGGGATCGCAATTTCAGCGGCTTTCGCAAGATTGATCAATGTCGGACCTCAATGAAGGGCGATCCCCGAAGGGATCGCAATTTAAGGGGGGGTACCCGGGGAAAGGTGCGGTAAGGACCTCAATGAAGGGCGATCCCCGAAGGGATCGCAATTTGTGTTGTGACTATGATAGTCATGGTCAACATACAGTACCTCAATGAAGGGCGATCCCCGAAGGGATCGCAATATCCGGCAATATCATTAGCAAGCTCAGTACTTAGCACCTCAATGAAGGGCGATCCCCGAAGGGATCGCAATCTGGGAACTTTCCAGAGCAGTAAAAAAAGCAGTTAACCTCAATGAAGGGCGATCCCCGAAGGGATCGCAATCCCTGTGTCGCTGCCCACACCTGGCTCTTGAATATACCTCAATGAAGGGCGATCCCCGAAGGGATCGCAATTTTGGTATCAAGTTCAACAGCTTCTATTTTCACTGAAACCTCAATGAAGGGCGATCCCCGAAGGGATCGCAATCGTCACATTACGACTTTCCGTAACGAGCAAGAGCACCTCAATGAAGGGCGATCCCCGAAGGGATCGCAATTTGGGGATGAGCCCAGAGCGTGCGATTGCCTGGCTGACCTCAATGAAGGGCGATCCCCGAAGGGATCGCAATACCGAGCTCTTCGTAGACTTTTTCAAGATTTTTGACCTCAATGAAGGGCGATCCCCGAAGGGATCGCAATGGCAACGGCGGCGGTGGCGGAGGCGGCGGAGGCGGACCTCAATGAAGGGCGATCCCCGAAGGGATCGCAATAGCATCTATTATAATAGCAGAACAAGCAGGAGGAATGCGTTTGTAGTGCGAACTCTACCGCAAACTACAATCATTTTCACAGTTTTAAGAATGGTATATGGTAAATTACGGTATCCAACTGCGATAATAGAAGCGAACGCTCCATGTTGATTAGCGTTAACTAGAGCCCTCGCTTCTTGTGACTTATGTATATACAGTATCACAGAATGATTCCATGGGTCGGAGTAACAGGACGAGTACAACCAATGTAGGAAACACGATCAAATCCAGCTGTAGTAGCCGGTCCAAGATCACATAATAAAATAGAGTCTTTCTTGCGATCAATCAGCCCGGCAAGTGTTGTTTTCAGGCGAAGAAACTTGGCCGGGCTTACCGTTACCCAAAACACACTAAACTGAACGCGATCTCCATAGGTCTGTAACTTCTTTGCAATACGTGTACGCCTAATGTCGTCAACAACGTCGTAGGCAATTAAGTAGTTGTGTGCGGATTCTGTCATTATCTAGTACATATCCCCCGGTAATGTGGTTGAGTTCCATCAATCACGCCGAGAATTAGACGGGCTTGGATTTCCATTGCTCGTCGCCAAGTTACCTCATAGCCGAAAGTAGGGTGGCGAAAACGTCCGTTAGCTCGTCTCTCGTAAGCCGCTATAAGCGCTTGGCGGCCAGCTGGTCTCAGATTGACAGCACCAAGAACATCAGTGAAATCAGAAGATTTTATCTCACCATTATTGAATGCACCGATAACAGCCGAATCTGCTACTGGTGCACGAAACTCCTCGCAAAGGTCAAGAGCTAAGGCTGGCTTATTACGAGAACTAGAATGAAGAAATCCGGCATGAGCATCTAGCCCACTGGCTAATACAGATCTAAGGATATCGCTCAACAGCAGTGCATATGCGAAATTGAGGGCAGAATTGACGGGATCACGTGAAGGCCGTCTGTTGCGCCCCAAAAAACTTGATCGAAGTATTTCACCCTCCCCCTTCAGCATAGTATTGAATACAGCAAAGTAATAAGACGCTGCTTCGCCCTCTACGCCAAGGAGTTCTTCCAGTGAGTCGACTGCAAGAGCTTTTTTACGGAGAGAACGAAGCCTTGTCACCGTTTCTGGAGCATGACCAAGACGCCTTAGGAGGGTTCCTTGGTTTGTAATCTTAGCTATTATGAATTGCTTGGCCAAATCCAGATTGCCTTCTGCTGATGCTATGTGTTGTCTGTTACGCATGGCTCCATTTGGCGCAAATGCAGTAGAAGCCCAGCCGACAACCCTTCCAGAGCTGGTGCACCATACGATCGGAATCGAGCGCCACAATAACTCTCTGAGTAGCCCTCCGCTCAAGTCCACATTACCATGGGCAACTACCGCTTGCACTCTCTCGAGAGGCACTGTTCCCGTGAGCTCATCACCGTGTTGTACTTTTATGCGTCCAGAGCGAACAGAAGCCCTTGAGCCCGGAGTGGTTAAGTGAAGCACTTGTGTATCTGGATCAGCTACTATAATACGACGGATCACTGGCTTGAGGTGTCGCTCCTCGGGTAAACAAACCGAAACATGTGAACATAAACGACAACGGGGATCGTCCTCGAGCGGCGCCGGAGCATTGTCTGTAGCGAGTAAAACCTTAGTTGCTTTTACGGCATCTTCTGCGTCAGCAATCTCTTTTTCCCCTGATGATACTGCCTTTCTAACCTTGTGACTGGTAAAGTAAACCGCCTGTCCTGTCACCTTATAGCCCATATCACTTAAGGCAACTGATTGGAGTAAAACCTGTACTTTCATTGAATCCGTTAGTTCGGGCCGCCTTCGGATCGGAGTGGCCTTATACTCCACCACTGTAGCCGTACCATCGGAAGCCAGTTCGACAGTGTCACATCGCCCGACGACACCAAGACGCTCTGACTGAACTTCGACACCTCGAATAATGTTTCCTCGTCCAGTAGATGGATCGTCGTTAGCATGATGATCCTTGGTTCCGATAGCCATTTGCAATGTATCAGTTTTCTCCCCAGCTGCCTCTAACCAAGCCCTTCGAGGACAAAAAACGTAGTGAGCAATGAGGCTGATCGGAATCAGGGATTCAGATTCACGCGAGACCGACATAAAGTCTAACCTAACCTGTGCAATGTTCCTAGCTGAGCGCGAGGTTCAGGAGCATTTGCGCTCCCGAAACGCTTGACAGGAAAAGTAATTACGCAACTTACGCCGCGATTTCTTAACCACTCGGCCGATGTACTAGCGATCGCACCAGATGAGTGTCCTCCAACTGCTTCGGTAGCAAACGCCCTTAGATGCCCACTTGCGAGTACCGTACGGAGTCTACTGACAAACCAAGTACCTTTCCAAACTGGTACATAGAACCATTCGCCAGAGTTATTTCTAAGATGCCCTGCAGTTGTTGCTTTACCATAAGGCGATATGGTTAGTGCAAACTGAGATATACCCCAAATAGCACACCACGCCATCGTATCGTCCACTGGCCCTGGTCCACGGAAACCTGTCGCTGACCGACTGTCTGATCGATTACTCCCAAGCTTGTCGTCTGCAACATCTCCCCGCAATCCACCAATGATCTCTTCCACAGATCGCCCACTGACATTTTCTGCAAGCGGTATGAAACGTTGCGAAATAATTTCCGATCCTCTATTTCTAGGTTGCATTTCAAGACGACTACTCCAGTCATCCTGTGTCCATTCTCGTTTCCCGTTCCCTCGTCTGTAAGAAGGTTCGCCAAGACTCCACAATAGCCTAAGATCAAGCCAAGCATGCTCTTTGGTCAAGGAGTCAAGAACTTCATGACGTTCATCTTGCAATTTCTTCCAAGCATCGCTATCCGGTAGCTTGCTTATTCTGGGACTCATAAGTCCCTGTTCTCTGTTTGCGATTTTAAAACGTTTGGCGATCCATGAGTCTTTGTTGTCGTGGGCCTTGGCATGACTATGCACGGTTTCGCCTACCTCATTCTCGGTTACCCAAAGCTGAGGACGCTTATCCATTGTTCCGGTCCATGAAAGTTCTAAAGCAGCATCTTTTCCTGCCTCGATGATCGATGCCAAGCCATAAAAGGCCATATGGGAAAGGAGATTCCTCGGGTCACTCCCTCTCAGCACAAAGTTATTCTTTATTACTTCATTTTTCATGATCCCTCCCCGGAGACTTGGCCGTCTGCGGCCCGTAATACCGCCTCTAAGAATGCACATGCCCAGACTCCAAAGCGACGCTCTGTTTGCTGGATAATCTCATCCCAGTAACCTTTATCGAACAGCCAGCTGGCAAGTTCATCGTATTCTTTCCCAGCCTCTAGCTCAGAACTTGTATGAGGAAAAGACACACGACCATATCCGTGACTGGTGCCAATTAGTCGCGCTACCAGATCTCTGTCATGGGGAGATAGTTTGTCAAGATCTTTCCAGGCTCTGAGGATTGATGCTTGTTCATGTCGCCAGCGGATTGGAAGAAGGCTTGAAGACAACGTATTGGTCGTCGAATTGCGATTGCTTTTCGCCAACAAGACTCCTTCGGTCATATTCCCTAAGGTACCGGACTGAAAACGCGTGTCAGCTTTCCCGTCGTCATGATGCAAGCCTGCCATCGCTAGCAACTCAGCCATTTTGTCACCCAAGCCAATTTTCATAGCTATGTAACGAGCACGGTTTGCGACGGCATTAGCATGCTCCTCAAGAAGCACATCATGCCCCCGAGTCCAAGTCTGACGGATATAGTCATCACTGACCGCTGAGCGTTGGTCGACAACTAAAACCCTGATGAGGGTTTTATCATCTTCATCATAGATTGTTACCACATCACAGTCTTTTAATTTATCGTTACGCAAGAGATCTACCACAAAAGAAATGATCGGGGGAGGATCCTGTAAGGAGTCTAGAGCGAATTGGCAAAGAAGGTCTGCTAAAAAATGTCTGCCCTCTCTTACTGAAATGTCCTCAGACAGTACTTTTGCATAATTATCCAATATCTCACGTGCTTTTTCGCCACAAAAACCATCTTCAATACGAAGATTGACTTCCCCCCGTTGCGGCGGTACCTTGCATGCAAGTACATCAGATGCGCTTTCTTCCCCATCAGGATCAAAAACGCCAGATGTGAAACACTTGACCTTATCATCAAAAACTATAATGTCACTCGGTCGGATTAGTTGCATATCATCTAAATATAATAATCTAACATCGCTATCTCGTACCAATAGAACAGGTTGGCTAGGAAACTTATTAATAAGAAACTCATTAACATCGTTTGCTAATGCGGGGAATACCTCGTATTCCTGCGGCGGAAGTTTTGTGAGCAATTCAATAGCCTGGTCAGAGCTCTCTGGTAGCTCACGACGCACGATCACACCAACTTCTGGTTTGTCCCGATCTAAAGTCTCCGATAACCAGAGATCAAGTTCAGGAGCTGGTTCAAGATCATCGCTGGAGCGAGCTAACCACCAACTGTCCGCCAGCTCCATACGTTGATACAGAAGACGATTAGACGAAGCGGACTGTGGAGGGTTGTTGTAGATATTCTGTGGCCCCAATCCTTCCGGATCACTTACACGCTTTTTAAGCCATGTCAGAGCATTATAGAGCTCGTCAGTATCGTATGGCCCGAGCCCGGGAAAGTTTTTCTTATTTGATTTTCCCTCCGCAGACAGTACTGTATTGTCTTTTGGCACCAACACAACAAAACGCGTAGTATCTCGCAACCCTAGGCGATTGACGCGACCAGCCCGTTGTGCTAGCGCCGAAGCCGGTGCCAGCTCTGACACGGCAGCTGCAAGATCGATATCCACTCCTGCCTCAAGTGACTGAGTTGTCACAAGTATATCTACCTTATCGTTGCCACTCACGCTAAAGAGATTAGGATACGTTGCTTTCATATTCTCAAGGTCGTAGTTGCGAAGACGACCGCATACAAGAACAACTTCTAATTGTTTTCCATCCACCGTTTCATTTTTAAGTTGTGACGCAACATCAGTAGCCATGCTTACCGTATTGACGAATACTCCGATCGTTCGACACGGCCGCGTCTCATTTTTACTGGGTTCATTATTGGATTCATTTCGGATGGATATCTGACCATCAACGCTTGAGTTTCCATTTCCGTAATCTTTATAAAGTGATATAACCTCATCGACTATTTGTTTTACCAGATTATTCCGGCGACCCTTATCTTTTGATCCGGCGGGCCAATTTTGCGTCTCTATGATCTCAACTGGTTTAGGAGTAAGTAATCTTCGACTAAGCAGAGGATTATTAAAATCCTCACTGCTGAGTTCAAGTGCTGATTCAACAGGATCAGGAAGAGTCGCCGTCATTTCCACTACACGAAGAGTAGGCGCATCTAAATGGTCTTTCACCCTGTCTTCTAGACTGGCAACGCTGCGAGCGCTTGTGATTAGTTGGCGACAGAGATGAGCCTCGTCTACCACAGCGACGGAGTCCATCGCCAAGAGCCCTGCCTCCCGAGGCCAAGCCAGGTTGCTGCTGCCATAGCCCCGTAATAGCAAGCGGCTACCCCACATATAAGGTGTGCAACTGAGCACGGCACAAGCAGTCGGATCGTCTCGCCACGATCTGGGAGGTGGCATACCTCCTCTGAGGCGAGACACTATGAGAGGGCCATTTGATACCGGAGCTTGCTCCCAGCGTAACTGACGGAGGGCATCGGCTATGCGTTTTATCGCCGAATCATTTGGTAAATCTTTAGCTGAAAGCAATTCTGCTATGTACAATGCATGATCATAATTGTTATCTACCAGTACTCTCCTCGGTACTACCAGTGTCAGCCGTCTGGGAACTCTTTTGCCTGTGCCGTCAGCCATGGCGGCAACAGCAAATACATGCGCGTCTATGATCGACGTCTTCCCCGATGCGGTAGGGACACCAATCTGTGTTGGCCATGACCCTTTTTCCATTAAGTCTTTCACGAGTTGAATTTGCCACGGAAATGGAGTAGCACCACAGTGAACTGCAGCAAAGAACTCACTGAAATCGTCTAGGGTGATTTTTGTCATAATTCTGCTCGCAATGAATCCTTAGGCAGGTCTACCGGCCTAAGGAGACCTCCGCCAAGATGACGACTTTGACCGATAGCCGTGAGGGACTGTGCTCCAGCCAACTTACCAAGCTTGATGAGAGCACGATAAGGACGGACTACAGCTCCGGAGTTTACCTTGTGTACGAAGCGAGTGAGGTCACCTTCCGTAACCATGCAAAGACTTTCTACCGCAACTCCATAATCTTTGGCTTTGTCAGCCAGCATGATCTGCCACTTATTTCCTTTTTCTTTCGATGGATCGAGGATATCTCGCCACACAAGCCCAACTGACAAGGAAATTGCATCGGCCATAGACCAATCGCGATGGCGGGGAGGTCTTCCGTCAGGCACTGCTGCGGGATCAGTCAACCATCTCCGCACATAACCATTGGGGACTTTAGTCCAAAACCGTGAGGCATCAATGATGCGAAGCTTCCCTTCTACTTTAACACTACGAGTGCCTGGGCCTTTCAAGAATTGTAGCTGTTTGAGAGCATTGTTGATGATCTCTGTATCAGTCGCTGACACGCCGCTCGGAATTAGGACTGCCATAGTACTTTTAGCATAAATGGGCTGTTCGGTTAGAGTTTCCTGCCCCAAGAAATGAATGGCTACCCGATTGGCCGGTAAGGCGGCACCATCCGGGTATTTTCCAGTCAGTATGGGTGGGACCTCGTTCCTAACCAATTTTATGAGAGCACGATGAGCATGAACTGCCCACCTCACTCGCCATTCCGGATCTATTGTTCTATCAAGCGGCAATAGAAGCACCTGAGACCAAGGATGGAATAGTTCTGGAGGTTGATCAGGGATATATCTGGCAGCACCTACACAAACCCGAGGTGGTGGCCCGCTGTTTTCCTTCTCTTCGCTTTTAAGCTGTTCATTCTTGTCATTCTTTTGGATTTGCCTCAATGTCTTTTCTTGTTCAATGAGCTCTTTCGTCCGACCTGCATAAGGAACCTCAAGGTCTAAACCTTGCCCCTCGAAGAGGTCAGCATTCTCATCACGAGTATGTGTTCTGTCAATGTCAATATCGCCTGCAAACAGTCTGACGGGGGTTTCAGACATGCCTAAATGTGTGACATCAGAGCATAGGGCAACTAAGGATTCGACAATTTTCGCCATTGGTGTTTCAGCCCATACCCAAGCCAAATCCCCGTTCAAAGAGACTGAAAAAGCCGCCGGTCTGTCCAATATTCTAATCTTATTTTGTTTGATGATCCCCAAGTTTCGATACGCAACAGCCTCACTTTGGTTGACAATCAGTTCAGGCAAGGCAAGATAATCAGGAGGATTAGTTTCTAGCCATTCCAACGCTTTCATGTCACTCTCATTAGGCATGAGGTTGCCATCATTGAACTTTGATCGTAAGCCAGCAGCGGCAGCGGCTAACAAAGCACTATGAAGTCGGGCAGGTGAAGGAATCTCATCAACGGTCACATCGCCTATATGACCCCTATAGATGTCAAGCGGGAACTTAGCAACGATAGCAAATGGCATTATCATCCCTTCTGCTCTTCATCCTGATCTTCAACAGCGCCTGCGACGATATCAGGATTACCTGTGACGCTGAGTTCTACCCCATTCCACATGACGTTAGCTTTGGCTTTAGCCAACTCTAGAGCCTCTTCGAGCAATTGGTCGGCCTCGGCAATTGAAAGTGAATTGAACTCTTCAGTCGTTCCGGAGCGCCTATCAAGAGTTACAACAGTTGGGCTACTTTCAATTAAATCACAATTAGCACGCAAAGAGAGTTCTGCATCTGAGCGAGCTAAAGCGTTAAGGGCTATTGCGGCAAGAAGTGCCCGACACGCGATGTCCCCTTCTAGCCCAGCAGAAAAGCGAATCTGGCGTAGTGCTGCAAAAGAAAGAACGTGAGACCTAAAAATACGCTCGCATGCCACGCCGGCTAGAGCCTCTAGGGTCGGCGGAATTCCGCCGACCCCAAAACGAGATGCGGAGATGAGAGTGCCACTTTTTGCCTTGGCATCTTTTACAATCTCATCATATTTTTTCTTAGTCAACTCGTCTCTCTGCTCATCAGCCATTGTTTTGATTACACTAGGTGAAAGATTGACCTGCATGCCTACGGGGTCGATTCGCGCTCCTCCCTTCTTAGCCTCTTTGTATCTATCGTCTGAGTTATCGGCACTATTTGCACAAACACCGATTACCTCGCCCACAACAATACTTCGCCAACGTCCTTGACGAGAAGCTCGGCTGGCGTCCCAGCCCCCAAAGATGATGGTAGCCGGACTAATGTCAAATAAAGCACGCGCATTTGATTGGGAGGCGTTTCTCAGCTCGCGATAAATTGAATTCTTGGTTACAGGTTCTCCGTCGAATTTTCCGGCACGAATATGTCCGTCAAAAGCCCGATGTGGCAATTCGAGATCACAGTATTTCTCTACAGCTCCATCACGTTCATAGATAACTTCAATACGCGGTAGAGTAACAAGCAATCGGTGATTGTCATTGATGGCTGACAATAAAGCGGCCTCGGCACGGTTGAGCTGGCTCTGCTTTGAGTCAATGAGTACGCATTGACGCTGCTTACCATCTATAAATCGTTTTTCATATGCATACACGCCTGAGTTGTTTGAACCGACAAACTTTGCTGGAGCCACGGAAGCTTGAGGTCCTCCAGCTGGCTTTAATTCAGTAACCGATGAAAGGCAACTCGAACCCCCCGGGCTACATGCATCAGACAAAGTCTTTATTGTTATTTTATTCATTTATATACATAACCTTTCTTTCGTAATTTCATTTTTGATTGACTTCTCACTTTCAGTAAGCACAAAACACCAAAGTTACCAGTTGATAAAATGCAACGATTCTGTAAAGAGAATCAGTGGATAAACAACAACTCTTTTTTCTCTTCCAGCTATATCATTAGCACTCCACGAGACAGCTACATTTTATTATTATATACTATATATATTGTGATATGTCTAATGTATATTACATTTATATTACATTTTCGCCTTTATTATTTACGATGAACCATATAATGACCTCTTAGGCACTCCAACCTTATAAAGGCTGTTCACATCATTTAGCCCCTTGAACATGACCCAACCTATATTCAGCTCATATTTTTCAATTAGTATAAATTGAGGGTGTAACAAAAGATAAAACGCATACTCTAATAAAGTATCGTCCCTCATTTGAATACCGGAAACCTTATTTAGGAAGAGCAACAATGGTGGGAGGAAAGGAGAAAATTCACTTCTAAGGTGAGCGTTGGTAGGCTACCCAAAAGATTTCAAGGAAAACTCAGCCGCTTTGGGTGTCGATCAAAAATCCACCGTTACTGATGGCACAAGTTCCATAAATGCGAACGAACAGACACTTCATGACCGGGTTCGCAAGGAACCTACAGATCAAGGTGATCTTGCCGGTCATGTTGCCTTCTCATTCTCACAAGAACTGCTTTTTACTCCGAACATAGCGCACATAGGATAGATATCTGTTTCTAAAAATTCTTCCACCTTCTCCAAATGAATTTTCATCTGCTCCTTATCGCTTATAAGGATTGGTCTATTCATCCCCACACCTATGGGAAACATCACCCCCAACGTCTGGACTTGCGGTATAAAGAGAAAATCTCCTAAATCTTTCTCTGTCGCAATTCGGCAATTCCTCGTACATCTCACCAACCAGTCAATTGATAACAGTATCTGTCGCCACCAGAAGAACAGCCTGGCAACATTATGGACAATGTTTCATTAACATTAAGTGAATGAGTATACATATAGTAAAAAACTTACTATACTGGTACGGACATCTAAAAATTACTGGCAGCTGATGCTTTTCTCAGATATAAAAAGATGGGAGAACATCTGGGCAAGAGATGTTGATTAACATCAACCAAGGGATAGGACCTTAGTAATGACACACATGGACGCAAGCAACAAACTTCCGCTGATCATACAAGGCGGCATGGGCATAGGAGTATCGGGGTGGACATTGGCCCGTGCGGTATCAAAGCTGGGGCAATTGGGCGTAGTCTCCGGTGTCGGACTTGATTCTCTTTTGGCCAGGCGTCTCCAAAACGGGGATCAGGATGGATCCCTAAGACGGGCTATGGGTAAATTTCCATATCAAGAAGTAGTTCAACGCGTCGTCAAAAGATATTTCAAAAAACACGATCCTGAAGTAAACTCCCCATATCGCCTTGTCCCGCGTCCCAGCCTGGACTGTGATCCTTTGCGCGGTGAGCTGACGGTTTTGGCGAACTTTGTCGAAGTGACTTTGGCCAAAGAAGGCCACAACGGTGTCATAGGTATTAATTACCTGGAAAAATTGCAGATGACTCTGCCTGCCGCCATCTACGGAGCCATGCTGGCAAAAGTGGACTACATACTGATGGGCGCCGGCATACCAAGTGAGATACCTAAACTGATAGATGACTTCGCCAAAGGAAAAGTCGGAAAAGTCACTGTGCAAATTGCCACACCTCATTACGAAGTGTCAGACGAAAAACAAGACGTAACCAAAACACCGGTATCTGCCTCGGTAAATATGCCCCATGCAGAGATTAGCCATAAAGAACCCCATGAGTCACGGGTATTTTTAGATCCGCAGCTGTCATTTCACGACAGCCCAAAACTTGCCAAACCGACTTTTTTGGCAATCATATCTTCCAATTCGTTGGCCAATTTCTTATACAGAAACCCTGTAACACGTCCCGATGGTTTTATCATTGAAAGTCACATCGCCGGCGGACACAGTGCCAGACCAAGAGGCAAGATGAATCTCGACGAGACGGGACAGCCTCTTTACGGACAACGTGATGAAGTCGACCTGGCACAATTACGAGAGCTTCAGCTCCCGTTCTGGCTGGCCGGAGCCAAAGCAAGCCATGAGAGCCTATCCCAAGCCATCTTTGCGGGTGCGTCCGGTATCCAGGTTGGATCGGCTTTTGCACTTTGTCAAGAATCGGGGATAGTCCCCCATATCAAAGAGACAATTATCGATGACTGTCTCTCTGGTAAACTCACCATTCATGCCGACCCGGATGCCTCGCCTACCGGCTTTCCCATTAAAGTGGCAAAACTAAGCGATACCCTGGGAGAAAAAACCACCTACGACAAAAGGGGAAGGATCTGTGACGTCGGGTATTTGCGTACTCCCTTCCTGGACAGGAAAGGCAAGATCCGCTATAGGTGTCCCGCCGAACCAATAGATGACTATATCCAAAAAGGCGGAGACGAACAAGAGACCGCCAACAAGGTTTGTCTGTGCAACGGGTTGATGGCCACCATCGGACTCGGGCAATTCCGCAAAGAAGATGGATACGAGCCGGCCGTAGTCACCATAGGACAAGATTTATCGTTTCTGCAAAACCTGATCAACAAATTCGGAAAGAAGTACCATGCCGAAGACGTTATCAATTATCTCCTCAACAGAAACTCAGATCCGGATCTGACAGCAAAATCCGGTCAAGACAAGGATGATTTGCTCTTGTCCAGTAAAAGGTCTTAAAGAGAAAAGTTGTAGAGAAAAAAAATTGTAGAGAAAAAAAATTGTGAACAGATTTTACCGGCGAAGCATCCTTTGCTGTCCTACTGTTCGATGCCGTAAACTTTATATTGTTTCTGATGCCAAGAGCTAATCTTGACGATTGAAAAAATAGGCAAAATAGATAAAAAGCTCCTTTTCTCACGATAAAAAATCAGCATATCTTGGAGCCCCAATCAAATACATATCGTAAACCAATGACAAGACTGCAGACAACATGTTCCCAGTCGTCAGGGTAACATAACGATAACCAACAAGACATATAACAGTTTATTTTGGCAAAAATAAAGATCTGATTGGAATCAGATCTTTACGTAGATTCTAGGTCCTTGATGCAAACGCTACTTTATTTTCACAATAACCAAAACCAAAGGCCCCGAGAGATAAGAAGCATTAATTCAATAAAAAGTTATTCTAAAAATATCTGCCGTTGGTTATAAAAGAGACACCCTTGCTGATTGAGTCGATCAAATCTAGAACTGTATCTTTACACGCCGAGTAAATTCAATATTTCTTTATCTTCCAGGTTCTTACACACAAGGTCTGCCCCGATGCCCGAAAGCTCTTCAAATTCAAATCTGCCTGTTGCCACCAGGATACAGCCTATACCGGAGGCTTGGGCACAGGCCAAGTCATTGGGGGAATCTCCGATGATCCAAGTGTCCTTGGGTTTTGGAGATATGCCGTGTTTTTTATATACCCTCTCCAAAGCCACACCAACCAACTTTGTCCTGTCGATATTGTCAGAGCCAAAAGCGCCACAATCAAAATCTATATATTGTAAAAGAGAAAAGATCTCAAGCTTTAATTTTGCATTTTTGCTAACATTACCTGTCAAGACTGTTTGAATAATATCTTCATATCCGGATAGATATTGCAGTAGATTAGCAGCATTTTCTTTCGGAGAACCGGCTTTTCGTATCTCATCTTCAGCTTTTGCCAATTCGATCTCCAGATGAGCAATAACAGTATCTGTCATCTTTATGTAGTCTTCTTGCGGTATTTGCAGCATGTCAAAATACTCTTTTATGATTTGCGGATCTGTTTTGCCGCTCATCTGGACTCTCCCGGAAGGAGTTAGGCCGCAAGATTGATATAAGGCCCTTTCAAAGACCTCTCGACCGAGATAGCCGATAGACAGTAAAGTACCGTCGATATCCCACAATATAAGTTTATTCACTCGTTCTCCAACCTGTATATACGGTCTGCTTTATAGAATTATAAAATTTTCTCTTTGTTTCTATAGAATTATTTATAGCCTACTCTTTTAAATATGACTTTATACCCTAAAAATCACTTTTAGAATATGGGAATTTTGAATTACGTGTTAAGGAGGTTAACCGCATGGCGTCTCATGCTATTCGTATTGTCCATGGTAAGCGTATTATTTCCGACCTTTCTTTACGCAGCGGACCATATGTCAAAAAAGATTACTCTTGGATGGATAAAGCTGCCTGCAAAGGAATGGGGACGGAATTATTCTTTCCCGCATGCGGCGAACCGACCAGAAAAGGAAAATCTGTCTGTGCCAAGTGTGAGGTCCGGGAGCAATGCCGCAGAGAGGCTCTCTCTGATCCGGCCATCCGGGGCATTTGGGGCGGCACTTCCGAAGAAGAGCGCAAAGTAAAGCGCTTTCAATAGGGCCCGTTTCCAGCAGAAGGTGATCTGCCGGGGTTGATTTACCCAGAAGAAAACCTAAGCTTTCGTCGTCTTGCGACGCGAGAGATAATCCCGTTGTTCCAACAGATATCCTCCGGCAAGCAATATGATGCAGAGGATTGCCAGATAATAACCGATATTCAAAAGGGCCGGATCGTATGTAAAGACCACATTGTCACGGCCCTTCGGCAACGAGATCTGCATCAGATCACCGGCTGACTTTTTGATGACGACACTCTCACCGTTGACGCTGGCATGCCAGCCTGCGATATCCGTTATCTTTGCATACAAAATACCTGATTGTTTTGCCCTAACGGATAGATCGTACACGGCATCGCCGGGATGTGACCCGCTATAAAAAACACTCTTTTTCCCATAGGAGAGATATCTCCGGGAGGCCCGCCGACTGCTATGGTTTTTCTCTGTCCGAGTGCTGACCAGCTGATCCCTGCCGGTATGATAGACAAATTCAAAACGTCCGGAATCTGTGACTTTGGCAACTTTTAAGACCGCGTTATTATTTTCCAGCGACCCAACGTATTTCATCCCCCGAGGAATCGGATTGGGCGACTGGATGATGACGTAACTCACCCCGTAGAGCCTGGCAAGTGCCGCCGAATCAATTGCCGGGGCGAAAATATTGGTCCCTCCCCCGTTCTGATCGTTATTGGCCACGGGGAACGCGTCAAAATAAGACTTGGGAATGGTGGGGTCGTGCATCGCCAATTCGCTCAGCGAATAGCCCAGGTTCATGTTCGGATAAAGGCCTATCCCCTCCCATTGCCGCAGCCCGCAGGGCGGGACCGGATGCGTCCCGCAGTTCTCGTTGTCCCCGTCCAAGCCGACAAGTGAGTTTCCGACCAAATGCTGCAGCTGTTCAACGGCCGCCGTCTCAGGATAAGCCGTAGCAGAATAAGAGTTGATACCAACCCCGGCAAAAATTAAAAATCCGCCTTGGATGATCAGCAGCAGCGAAGCCGAAACGGCAATCCTCCTCTTGGTATTGACTTTTGTATCCTTGTGACCGATAAAGAGCCACATGTCGATCAAAAGAAGAATTACCAACATAAAGGTCGGCCACAATAAAGAAGCTTGGCGAATCGCCGAAGCCTGGACGGAGGTGATACTAAACGGAGTCCCCGTCACTATCGCGGTTCCGACGGTTGCCTTATCCCAAAGAAAAACCAGGACCAACCCGACAGCTCCCAGAGAAGCGAACAATTTGAGTTGAATTTTTCTCAAAGAGCTATTCTTGAGAAAAAAGTCCAGACCGAGCCCGGCCAGAGCGGCGATGACAAAGTCCAGTAAAGACAGAGCTCTTTGCAGAGCCACTCCCCCGAGACCCATATCTGAGATCAGGTGCTGCACCGGAGCTGAGGCGCCCAGTTCAAAAATCACCAAAAAGGTAACGGCCCCCGATGCCGCCAATCCGATCAGTATCGGTCTTTTATAAAGTGCCAATACGGCAAAAAGCGCAAATACTATCGCCAAAACACCTATATAAGAGGCGGTCTCAAAATAATCAAGGGACCCGAAATAACTGCTGTGTACAAGGGTGCTTGTCGTTGTCGGCAGGCCGTCATAACCCTGGGCAAAAAACAGGGCGATGTTTTTCAAAGGAAGGCCTATATCAGCGCCTTGGACGTTCCTCACTGATGACCGCAAAACGGAAATACCAGGTAGTAACAGAGGAGAAGAGAGCAAAAATCCGCTTATAAGACCCAGCCCGATCCGAAATATCCCTCCAAAATCTATTTTTTTATACCTGATCACAAAAGCTATTCCGGCAAACAGGAAAAGGGCAATCAAAGTGATCGCCAGCAAAACATAATCTTCGGGAAAGCCTCCGTAAATGCAAAAAGCAGTCGAAAGGCCAAGCAAGACAACCCCGAAAACCTTGTATCTCTCCGTTCGGCGATAACATAAAAGCGCGGCAAAAGAAATCCAGCCGATAAATGCGAGCGGACCGCTGATGGACCAGCCCAGCCAGCCGGTAAAGGGGCCGGAAAGCATAAAACTGACGCCGGCAAATACCGAAGCCGTCGGCGATGCTCTAAGAGCCCTCAGAAAGAAATAGACCCCGGTCCCGGCGATCAAAAGCTTCATCAGGACGGTGATCAAAAATGAGATATTGAGCGGGAAAAGATAGCCTATGAGGCTCGGCAGAGCAAAGGGCGCCGATTCAAAATTCAATAATTGCGGCAATCCTGTTCCTGATTCATCGTTCCAAAGGGGAACATGTCCGGAATGCACCAGCTTCCAGTCCAAAGTATTCCAAGCCACACCCTGGGTAATGATATCCCCGTTGATCACGTTATGAACAAGAGGTTTTGACGACGGCGGAAGGTTTGTCAGGACCGAAAGGGTCCTGCCCAGATCGGTGGGGCCAAAACTGTATCCGTCTTTTAGGGAAGGCGAAAGGTATAAAAGAGCGGCAAGCAGGATGACAAACAGGGCAAAAATATCTTTTTTATTGGTGACAAAAAATGATTTGATCCTGCCTTTGTGATTGTTTTTCCCATCTCCTCCAAGTCCTTCCGGCATGCCTTTGTCATCGGTGATACTGATGGGAGGACTGTTTGTAGGATCATTGACGAAAGAGTCGCCTTTGTCTTCCAGGATAAGCAAATCTTCCGGTTGGACCGGGGTATCTGCGTTATCAGATTGCCAAGACTCGGTTATCTTCTCTTCATCCATGTTCAGATTCTGTCTTTAGTGGGCCTTAGGGAATTTGCCATATTGATAATAAGTTCAGCTTTTTGCAATTCTTTAATATTTTGGGCGCCGCACATCGCCATCGTCCTCTTGAGCGCTCCGGCAAGGTTGGCCCCTCCGTCGTTTTGCTTGACGGGACCGAACATGATCTCTTGTAAGCTCAAATCATTTCTCGTTTCAAGGACGACGCCTCGCGGCAAGTTATCGTGCTGCAGTGAACTGCCGAAATACATATTGCCGGCGGGTGCTTCTTTTGCCCTGGCAAAAGGGGCCCCCACCATGACGGCATCGGCACCGCAGGCTATGGCTTTTGCTATGTCACCGCCGGTTTGCATGCCGCCTTCGGCGATAACCTGTACGTAAAAACCTGTTTCCTCCAAATGCCTGGTTCTTGCCCCGGCGGCATCGGCCACGGCGGTTGCCTGAGGCACGGCTACACCCAAAAAATCACGGCTTCTCGAACTGGCTCCGGTACCCACACCCACCGATATCGCGGACACCCCGGTCCTCATCAGATGAAGGGCACTTTGATACGAAGCACATCCGCCGATCACAACCGGAATATCCAATTGTCTGACAAACCTGGTAAGGTCAAGCGGGTCACCGGAATCCGACAGGTGTTCGGCAGAAACGACAAGTCCGTGGATAAAGAGGATGTCAAGGCCGGCATCTATGACAATTTTGGCCATGGAAGCCACGTTTTTGGGGCTGATTGCCCCGCAAGCCACTTGGTTATGGCTGACCATGGCTGTCACGGCCTCGACTACCAGTTCATTTTTGACAGGTTCTAAGTACAATTCCTTGAGCTTTGCACTTATCTCTTCCGGGGCCAGCGTCATCATTTTTTCAAATATCTTCTCAGGGTGCTCATGTCTTACCCACAACCCCTCCAGATCCAATACCCCGAGGCCGCCGAGCTCTCCGAAGAGAATTGCTGTTGTGGGGCTCATCAGACTGTCCATGGGAGCTCCTATGATCGGAAAGCCGAAATTGTAACCTTCGAGTTGCCACGATATATCCACGCTAGATATATCCCTCGTCCTCCTGGAGGGGACGATGGCTACATCCTGTAAGTTATAGCCGACCCTGGCTTGTTTGCCTACCCCTATTTCCACTTCCGTCATTATCTCTCCCTCGCAACCAATAAACTAGCCCCAAACAACTTTCAAATCATAACTTTAGCCAAAAAAGCTCAATCTTTCATCAAGCGCAAATTCTCTCCTTGACCTAACATGCCTTGACAGATCATCAAGATCTCCCCTGGTCCGCTTCGAAAGAGAAGATTTATTGACAAAAAAGAACTAGCCGAGAGACCGGCGAGCAAAAAGAAAATCGGTTGAAGTTATCGAAGCGCCCTGGACAAAAAAAGAGAGGATATCGCCGGATTACAAAATACCAGATTACATTGACGCAGCTATGCCGGCTGGCTAAACTGACGATATGGATTTGGCCCCGCTGATCAGCACCGGCAACGCCATCGCCGTCTCTGTCATCGGTAGCGTCGTCACCGTCTTCGTGGTCGGTAAACGCAATGACCGGAAACGAGCGCAACTATTACTTACCGAGGTAGAGAAAAACATACTTGTACTCAAGCAAGAGATGAAAGCATTTTACCAACTGACGGCGTCTCCTTGGGCCAAATTGGTTACAATCTCCCACCTCGCGATTGGGACAATGGCCAGCTGGAGAGAACAAGGACGATGGATGTCTGGCGCTGCCGAGGAAGCGCGGTATTGGCGCGATTGGAACTACCAGGCAAGCAAAAGCTTGATATCAAGTAATGCAATAGCGAAGGGAAACATCACAAGTGCGCTCACACAGCTTATCTTTCTGGATAAAAGTCTAGGAGAACCGGCTTCGGCTTTAGCAGATGACGTAATGAGATACTCATCGACAAGAAATTCTGCAAATATGGCTACTGCCGATGAGACCATTGACTTGGACTTCAGGGAATTAACCGCGGCGATCCAGCTGTATCTCAAGAAGCGATGGTGGAAGCGCGGACCTTTTGCGGTAAAACCCAATGTAGCAAAAACCTAAACATCTGTTTTATACATATTATTATAATATGTATGTATATTATTTAGCCCCGGGATCATCACTATAGGTATCAAGTGGCATTGATTTTTGTATCATCACTCTCCCGACGACAATAAAAATACACATCAGAACAAAATCAAGGCCCACCAGCGTTGCATTGCCCCCAGGGGCATCCCACGGTGATTTCCATAAGAAAGCAAAAACAGGACCTCCTATCCCTACGCTGTAGCGACGAATCGCTTCGTAAAAAGCGAGGAATTGCCCGACGGCTGCCATAATAAAAAAAGCGTAGATCAGCTTATAGAGTGCGGCCTGAGAAAATCTAAACGAGGTATTTGCCCCGTTTAGAGCCGGACTGTCTCCGGCTCCTGTATCTTGTGCCTCGCTCAAATTTAGCGGAACGAGCTCGGTGGCCAAAGAGGGATCTCCGGTCAAAGCTTTGCTTTTCCCTGCCGTCAATCGATTGTTTTTCCCCAGGAAGTTCTTGATAAAAATCATACCGGAAAGGATCGGCAGCCCCACGGCAAACGGCAGCGTGTCTTTGCCATTCCAGGTATAGCCGTAACGATAAGCCTGAGAAGAAGATATGGCGACCGGGATCAGCAGAATCAATGCCACCAGCGAAAACAAGATAAATCTTTCTTTCTTGCCTGAAACGATAAAAGCCAGAACAAAAAGGAGCGTAATCATTGCATAATACAATACGTAGGTAAGGGCCGGTGAATAAGTATCAAAAGCACCGAAGATACCGATCATGGTGGGGATGTAATAAACGTTGTGCCTGAAAGATTGCTCGAGGACATGGATAAACGGAGTATCTTTGGCTATTTTGGTGAGAGATAAGACATCAGTGGCATGTTCTTTGAGAATCCATACCGTGGCTATCAGCGCAAAGAAAAAGATGACCGCCGCCATTATTTGAAAATCACGGCGCTTCAAAAGTCCGAGCAGAATTGATTTATCGGCAGAGAAAATAACAAAGACGGCGATCAACGCCAACCAAAATGGCGAAATGGGACGGGCCAAGGCCATCACCGAAGCCGACAGCCCCAGATAAACAATCAAACTTCTCCTGTGGGTACAATCTTTATCGACAGCGAGAATCGAAGCGATACTCCAAGTGGAAAAAGCCGCTGTGATTTCCAAAGATGCGGGATTGACGATTCCCCCAAGATAGATAAGCATCGGAGTTATAGCCGCCGCAAAACCCAAAATCATCAGGGGGCGCGACGAATAACAAAGCACACACATGACAGCGAGGGCCAAAAACGCGGCCGCAATCAGAGCTGACAGGGCACGCATTAAATACAGGACCGTCGTACTGGGTGAGATGAAGCCAACCAAACCGACGATGGAATAATAAAGAGGCGGATATCTGGCATTGTAAATAAAAGCCACTCCGCACGGAGGGGCAGTATCGCCGGCCGGATGATAACAAGCGGTCGTCGGAGGCGGGGCGCAGGAAGCCGGAATATCACTTTTGTGATCAAAACATGCGGGGATAGCCCTGTCAACCGAATAAAATCCCGGCACATGGACCAAACCAAATTCTGCCTGGCCGGGTTGGCTGTCCAATTGACCCAACAATTGTCCGTGATCCACGGCATATGCCTTGATGACTTGCACCGGTTCATCCGGACCGGCAAATAAAGGAGTGGCCAGCGACCATAATTCCATAAAGCAAAAGAAAAGCGCCAATGAGATCAAATAGACGGCAGAAGGTTTGAAACTTTTAGAATTTTTCCCCAAACTCCGCAAAAGAATAACCCACTTCGTATGCTGTTTCCAAAAAAATGTTAATGATCGCTAAGATCATCAACATAGTAATACGCCGATTGTCTTTTTTCCGAGTATTTACGACAAGATTTGACTTCATAACACTTAGATCAAACAATTAACTCTTAAACATTACCCGAGAACATATGAAAATAGCCTGTCTCAGCCCAGATCATCTCCCCTACGGTTTATATTTAGGTTGTCCGGCTATACAGATAAAGCTATTTGTTCCAAGATAACAGCAATGATCCGCGCCGTTAAACCCCAAATCAGATTATTTCCCATGATATTTGGCTCCCCGAAAAAATGGATTTCCCTTTCGTCACCCTCCGGGGAAATCCAAATTTCATTCCAGGCAACCTCAAGAGAAAATAACGAGCGCACAGGGAGCCAAAAGATCGTTTCCACCTCATCCGTGTTCGGATGAAGAGCTACATTTTCATCCGTTATAAAAGCAAAAGCCGCTATTTTTTGCTTTTTGGTCAGATCAGACAGCCCGATCTCATCTCTTTTCTTTGAATCAGACAGATACGGACCGTCAAAATCTGCCTCGTCGTCGACAACCTCTGAACCTAGAACTTGTTTTTCACCGAAACCGATGCTGTTGTCACCGGCAACATATCTCCTTTGCATCTCGGACAAGGGGCGCTCAAACATGCCGATGAAAGCCGATTTTTTTATCTCCCCGATATCCAGATCTATCTCTTCTTTGGCTTCCCTGAGGGCCGCCTGATAAAAACTCTCCCCTTTTTCAAGTTTTCCGCCGGGAAAAGAAATATGTCCGGGATCCGTATCCAAATCGGAGGATCGTTTTGTCAGGAGTAAAAAGACATCTCCTCCGCCGAAGATAAAAGGCACGGCAACTGCATAATTCCTACTGCCCGGTACATGTACATCGCCCGGCAGCCCTTGGCCTCCTATTGTAAGCGGCCCTTCCGACGTAGCAGACTTTAAGTCTTTTTCCATCTTTGCAAGCGCCGCAAGAATCATATCCGCCGTCAAGAAATCGTGCAGGTATAAAGATTTGTCTCCCCAGGCAGGTGCCGTCCTATAAAGTGTCCCCTCGGGCCTTCTGACGTATTGGTCATAATCTCTCGTATACGGTTTTCCCACCTATCAAAGCGTAGCGTAAATACTCAAAACAAACAGCTTTGTTATCCATCGATCAAAAATATGCCGGACTATTGTCTTTGACCTGTATTCGTGAGAATTTACTAAAAATCGGTTTCGGGACAATTAATTCGATTACAGAAGCTCTTTAGCCTGAGAAAGTAAAAATCGGCACTAAATTGGGAAATGAAATATTTAGCTAAAAATGACCGAATTATTAGGGATTGACAGATGGCAAGAGGAATCGGCAATATGGGAGGGATGGGTGCCATGGGCGGCGGGATGGGTAATCTCAGCGCCTGGCAAACTATGCGCACCTTCCGACGGGACGGATCCGTCAAAAAAAGTCAGGTACCCAAAGGGATAGTAAAAAGGATCGTCAAATTCGGACGGCCCTACAGAAATATTTTATCTTTATACCTTGTCCTGATCATTCTAAGCGCCGTGGCAAGTGCCGCAAGCCCTCTGATCTACAGAGCCATCATCGACGACGGAATCGCCAAGCACGATTCCAGGGTGATTATCGGATGGGCTATCGTAGCCGGAGTTCTGGCTCTCATCAGCGCCGGATTGACGCTTTGGCAAAGATACGTATCGGCCAAAGTCGGAGAAGGTCTTATCTACGATATGAGGGTCAAAGTATTTGCCCATATTCAACGGATGCCTCTGGCTTTTTTTACCCGCACGCAAACCGGTGCTTTGGTATCCAGGCTGAATAACGATATTTTAGACGCACAATCGGCCTTTACCAACATCTTCTCGTCGGTCATAGGCAACTTTGTCACCGTCCTGATCATTTTGGCCGCCATGTTCACCTTGTCATGGGAGATTACCTTGGTAGCGTTGGCCCTGCTTCCTCTCTTTATCCTGCCGGCAAGATGGATCGGGAGAAAAATACAGATTATCACCAGAGAGTCATACAACCTCAATGCCACCATGACCAATACGATGACGGAGCGTTTCAACGTGTCGGGCGCTCTCCTGATGATGCTTTTCGGCAACCCCGTACAGGAATCTAAAACTTTCAATGAACGGACCGGGCGGGTACGTGATATCGGCGTGTTGCAAGCGATGTATACGGCCGCTTTTTTGGTTTCCCTGTTGTCCATAGCTTCCATAGCAACAGCCGTAGTCTATGGCTGGGGTGGAGTCCTTGCCACCGACAATATCTTGGAAATAGGTACAGTCGTAGCGTTGGCTACTTACCTTACCAGGCTGTATGCCCCCTTAACCTCATTGTCCAACGTCCAGATTGACCTGATGACGGCCCTCGTGTCTTTTGACAGGGTTTTTGAGGTCTTGGATCTGGAACCCATGGTGAAAGACAAGCCGGGGGCAATCGATATCTTGCCCGGTCCGGCCCAAGTGGAATTCAACCATGTGGGCTTTCATTACCCCCGTGCCGACGAAGTTTCCCTGGCCTCGCTTGAATCTGTGGCTACCCTTGATCAGACACCAAGCAACCAGGTCTTGTTTGACATATCTTTTGTGGCCGAACCGGGCGAGCTGATCGCACTGGTGGGACCCTCCGGAGCGGGGAAAACCACCATCTCACACCTCATACCCCGGCTTTATGACCCGGATGAAGGAAGCGTCAAGATCAGGGGGATCAACCTGAAAGATGCCACTTTATCTTCGGTACGCTCCAGAGTGGGAGTGGTTACCCAAGATGCCCACCTTTACCACGAGACGATCAAGGAAAACCTCGCTTACGCCAAAAGCGATGCCACCGAAGAGGAGATGCTTGCCGCACTTGAGGCCGCACAGATCTTGCCTTTGATAGAAACTCTTCCCAACGGTTTAGATACCGTGGTGGGTGACAGAGGCTACAGGCTCTCGGGTGGTGAAAAACAGCGCATCGCCCTTGCCAGACTGTTGCTGAAAGCTCCCGATATCGTCGTATTGGATGAGGCTACGGCCCATCTTGACTCCGAATCGGAATTGGCCGTACAAAAAGCGTTGGCCGTTGCCCTGCAAAACAGGACCTCGATAGTTATCGCTCACAGACTCTCAACCATCAAACAGGCAAACAAAATAGTGGTTATCAACCAAGGAAGAGTGATCGAGACAGGAACCCATGAAGAGCTGATCCGTTTAGGCGGATTATATGCAGAGCTTTACATGACGCAATTTGCTTCTCAGGAAGAGCCTGAGGACAACAAAGAGCCCACATTGGAACAATTGTAATTTTTTTCGATACCTGTCCCAGGATAAGCGGTCCGTAATTCCAAAGGCAGGATGACCTAGAGATCCCGTGGCAGAAAATTGGCAAAATAACGGCTTGGCGTAGGTCCTCTTTGAAACTGATACTTAGAGCCCAAGCCCAATGCTCCGTATGGTTGGTCTGCCGGAGTTGTCATATAGAGAAAACTGATCTGTCCGATTTTCATACCCGGGTATAATTTGATAGGAAGATTTGCTACGTTAGACAACTCCAACGTAATATACCCGTCAAAACCGGGGTCGACAAACCCCGCCGTTGAATGGATGAGAAGGCCCAAACGACCCAGACTTGATTTACCTTCAAGGCGTCCGACTATATTGTCCGGCAATGCCACCCTTTCCAAAGTAGCTCCTAAAATAAACTCCCCGGGATGCAGAACTAAGACTCCGTCTTCTTCTATTTCCACAAGTTCGGTCAGGTTCTCCTGGTCTTCTTTGACATCTATTACTTCGAGACTGTGGTTTCGAAACAAGCGAAAATACCTGTCAATATGCAGATCCACGGACGAAGGCTGTACGCAAGAATCGTCAAAAGGCTCAATGACTATCTCTTTGGACGCAATGAGTTCCCTAATCGATTTATCAGAACAAATCATAGATCTCCATACAATAAGTCTTTTCTCTCCAAGATGTTGGGATTTTTGGCATAAAAATGCTCTATAGTATCTAATATCTTTGTTTTCCAAAGAAAGATTGCGGGCGTAGTTCAGAGGCAGAACATCAGCTTCCCAAGCTGAGAACGCGAGTTCGATTCTCGTCGCCCGCTCGGATCAAATCGCTGTTCGTAGGTTTTATAAGGAGATATGAGCTGACTTTGATTTCAAATCGTGGTGCATTTGAAATCAAGCCTTGATAATAGTGATGGGATTATCAGCCGCAAATAGTCTTCTAAAATTACGCTTTGCTAACTCATGATTCCTGCATTTTCTCACTTCCTGCATTGTTGGCGGGTTTGATCAGATACGGTCGAATAAGTAAATTGGTTATTTTGACTTATGGCTTATCTAAAAAATATTTTGCTCCCACCTAAGACTTATGAGGCGCATTTCCCACAACAAAAACTAACCATGCATGGCTTGCTGGTTCGGGAGTAACAAAATCAACGTCCAACATTTGATAATCTGTAGATCCATAATTGACCACGATGCTTTTTGGCATTTTATCGCCAATAACTGAAAAAAACTGCTCCATAGTGATTGGCCGATCACGGACTTCCCCGTCTTCTTCTGTCCTTCCACCATATCGCGCTAGAATTAGCAAAGGTCGAGGATCAAAAAAGCCTTCGATCCCCAGCTTTAGGGTGTCACCTGAAAACTCGACATTCAGGACCGGAGAAAATTGATCTTTACCCCAATTGATAGCAATTCCACGGAATTTCTTATCATTTTGAGAAAATATATTCGAAACTTTTGCCGGTGTCTGCGAGGACAGAACATTTTCCTGTTCGCTAATCCAGTCTTTGATATCATGAACAACAGCGATATTATTAGGTTCGGCAATTTTACTTCGTTCCAATTCAGCTCTAACCGGCTCCGGACAAATATTGACTACGCTGATTTTTGCTTCCTTATTCACGCTTTCTTTTAGCATCCCTTGAGTTACAAAGTCAGTTCTGGGCAAGCTATATCCGATAATACAAATCTCGGTCGCATTGCGGATAGCCTCCCTTGCTTGTATCCACAACTCTCTCGTAATTGGGTTGTTGTAGTAAGCACTTTTCAAGGCTGTTGGAGGAATAATGAATCGTGATCTTCCCGGGATTATCCGTGATCGAAAATCAGATTCAGACTCTTGTGGCATGCCTATGGCGTCAGACGGGAAAAAGAGCTTACGGGGGTCTTTGGTATATTGATTTTGATTTTGATTTGGATGTTCGCTGCCATCCAAAGGCAGGCGTGAAATAGTCCCTCCGGTAATATCGCCTGGTACCCACCAACAGTCTAAAGATCCATGCATCTTAAGCAGTCTGAAAGTAGAATAGGGTGGATTTTGCGGACCCGAAATTGATTGCGGGAATTGCTTGATCGCGTCACTAGATAGAACAGGCATACCATTATGCACAAAATCCAAAGGCTGAACCATGTCAGTGGCCCGCTCTATCAATGTATCGTAATTATAAGAAATTACAGTTGCCCTGCAGACGTGAGTTAAAGTGACAAAACGATTCAGCCATCCGGTTAACCAATTGTCATCTATAAGAACCGATTCTTCATATTGTGCAAGTACTTCCCCTATCTCTCCTGCAATGCTTGCAAAATGTCCGCGATTATTATAATTCTCATCTTCTCGCAAATCAGGTTGTTCTACCGCAAGACGGGAAAGCCACTCTTCAAAATGTCCTTGCCTGGTCTCTGGGGGAATGGGGCGTCCTTTTTTTTCAAGGGATTCAATAATTGCCTTGCCCAGCTCATCGGTAGTTGGCATAGCAGAAAAAATCGCTTTTGAAAAACCGGCACCTATGATAAATACTTTACCCATTATTTTATTGGCATTTCGGAAAGATCTGGTAGGTGAATCGTAAAAGTAATGCAGCAAGTAATTGGTATTGTGCTTGATTCTGCTCCTTTATTCATTGGGGTGATTCTATCACTAAAGGCCGGATTACTCTTGACATTACCGGAAGCAAAAAATGCAGTACCGATCTGACCTACTCAAACTAAAGAGTGTGATTGAATGCAAATTTATAGACTCAGACTATTTCAGATTTCAATTTCTACAAGAAGCTAAGAGCGGTCTAGCCGTAAGCGTTGGTTGGTTATTCAACTCCCGTGTGTGAGTACGAATCAGTGGTTCCGGACTCACACGCCAAGTTAGGTAGATCATTCTTTTGTTCAGCCGGACTTTGTTTTTTAGTAGTTTTTATTTTGACCATAGGTATGAACTCTATTTAGTTATCCTTTCATTGTAGGACATGGAATTTACACAAAATTTTTTATGCTTTTTGCTGATACGAGTAGTCGCCACTACATAGCTCCGCTGAAACACCCCACGTATAAGTGCTGTCGCACTACTTGTGTCTACATTTATCTATAATAAAAAAATATTTATGCAGTTGGGAGCAGAGAAAGGGGAAATTAATCGTAAGTTTGGGATAAACATTAGGTTCAGACAAGTAACTTCGGATTAGCCGATTAGACATCGCCGTGTGGAGTGAAAATGAATCTGTTGATATGCACATAATGTTTGATATCAGAACTCACTAAGCCGAAGTTCACTTTCCTATCAACAGAAATAGGTGTTTATCAGGTACGACGTTCATGGAACATGACTACTGTAGCCATGTAATTTTCGTGATTTGAGAGCCAGAACCTGGTAAAACAAACAAGCCTTTATAATTTTATGGTGAACTTCGGACTAAGGCCTGTCGGCAAATAAATACTGCCCCACGCTCCTGGACAAACATAAATCGGATACCATTTGAACCTTTTGTAATCTTGTTTAGCGCAAATATTTCAAAATTATGTTTGAGGCAAACAAATCAATCAAGATCTCAAAATCCATTTAGATCCACGCCACTGGATATCTCCAAGTAGATATTCTCACCCCCTTATGTCTAAGCATAGCTCCTCTCTCTGAGCGAGGCAACATGTCGTACTCGGATAGGATTTTGGTCTTGTACTTAGCCGAGAACTGCCGACGTCCAGGTGAACGTTCAAGCACCTCGGGATTTGGTGAAACTGGTTTGGCCATCGCACCATTATGCATGTTTCTATCGCCAATAGTAGTTATTGTCATGGTATTAAAGATAATCTTTCCCCGCACTCTTAGCTCATTTATTTGTCAGTATAAAATGTCTCACTAAAGGTTGGCACAGAGGGCAACGAACACCATCGCCACTCTGGCATTGGATATCACACTCCTGCCGATGTTCACTACGGACGAGCTGAAAAGGTTCGTAAACTACGTAGAGCAGTACTTCCTAATGCCTACGCAAAGCACCCGGAGCGATTTGTTAACAAAATCCCCACACCACCGGCGTTACCGACCGTCGCGTGGATCAACCAACCGGAGAAGGAGATTGCTAACTCACTAAATAATTGAAAAAATTGTCTCAAAAAACTTGACACGTACCGTTGTACCAGAATTTATGGATCAGGCTATTTATCGGGTGATGTCGATAGCTGTTTCCAGAACCTCAAGCGGCATGAGCTTCGTAGCCCCCAAAACTTCGATCCCTAACAGCCGGCCTTCAGAGTCAAAATCAAGAAAGATCATTCCTCCTGCTTCGGCGGGATCACATGCGTATGTATTGGCCACACCGCCCCGACGAATCTCATTCTGGATCTGAATATAAGCGGCATCCGCGATACGATCGAAGGTTATCTTCATTAGACCATCTCTTTCCGTCTAGTTTAGGTAATAAGGTTTAGAGGAACTCGCCGAGATCTTCAGCGGCATTCAGCGCGTCGTCTGCGGCCCCCTCAACTTCTCCCAACACGCCCTCGCCGCCTCCTGCCGCAGCCCCCGGTGCAGATTCACCCGCAGCGGCATCTGCGGCTCCAGCGTCCGGCGTGGCCGCCTGCAAGTTATTTATATAATTCGTCCGCTCTTTGCCAAATGCCGTGCACCTCGTTGACGACAAAGGCCTGGGTGTCAGAAAAGCCATCGCGATATTCATAGTAGCCCCCTGCACTACAGTTACCGGCAGAAGAACAGGACAACGAGTAGATCTGAGCATGCCCGCCTTGGTTGAGTGCCCTAATACCGGGTACTTCGATCGCCCTTTGCCAGATGCCATGCACCTCGTTGACCACGAAGGCCTGGGAGCCGGAAGAGTTCTCGTAGAACCTCCCTGCACTGCAGCTACCGGCAGAAGAACAGGGTAGTGAGTTGACCTGGGCATAGAAATGCAAGCCTTGGTTGAGCGCCCCGATACCCGGCACTTCGATCGCTTTTTGCCAACCCGAGCTTACAGTGGTACTCCGGTGAACAGAATCAAGGACAGCTTGTTGTCCCGACAGATTGGAAGATGACGATAAGCTTTGGTTGACAGCTACCAGATTCATAGGAGTCATGACAGACGGTAAAAATGAAACACCGGCAAGTGCTAGCACAGCGGTTAAGTGAAACTGTAGCTGTCGTTCCTTTGCTGCAATTGTCATACGGGACTTATCGAAAAGTCTGTGTGAAAACATTTTCACTCCTTGGCTGATTCAGAGATCATAACATGTCACAAATCTTTCTAAAAAGTAGATTGTAAATGTATTTACATTTTGTTACCTCAAACATAACTTTTTATTATTTTCTTGTCAGTGATAAATCTTGTTACCTAAATCCATAGCTTTGCCTCTTGCGGTAAGTTTTTATCTAGTCATAGGATCAGATATTTTTGGCGATACCGATTGAAAGCTTGGAATCACAGGAAAGCTTTTAGAAGATCACTTTCTTTGATCCAGACAATTCATTTTTTGTAAGAAGTCCAATCTCGTCATTTAGTCCACTGGATATAGCCTTTTGTGGAATGAAATCTGTCTTTTGATACCAGATAGATCTGATCATAATCTGACTTTCCCCACTTTGAGACATTATCCCTGGTGACATAACCGCAATGTCATTTTTAGTCACTATAGAGAATAATAATACGGCGTGTCCTTTCTACCCGAAGTTACTTTTATCTGGGTAGCATCCCCTGTTTCCGACCCAGTAATATGGTTTGGTTTCTAGATTCTTGTTGTCTTCATCAGCCACCTAGGAACCGCTAGTGCAAATACACGTCGCTGAATCTGATTACACAAGCCGTCTGACAAGCCTACGTATTTTACATCCCCCTACTTAGCAATATCGCTTACCAGCGCTTTGCCGACTGGGCTCATATCAGAAGCAATTTCCGAATACGGTATAACCACATCTAAGTCGCCACAATCACAGGGAGGGGAACTCGAAGGAAAGCCGATAGCCAATCCGGTTGGAAGTAGTGCAAACTGCTGAAACGAAGCCGGTCTCGGTGCAGTCACTTTCGTAAGATAATTCTTGTTGAAGAACATCATACATTTGTTTCGCTCGAGCCGTTGCCTAAGGGTTTTAGCTAAGCCAGGGAAGCCTGATGTCTTTATCAGATCACCGATACCAATGTTTCGATGGGGGCTCGACACCTCAAGCGTCACCGATACCCAGAACAGGTTGCTCACCCCATGAGGACGGCGCTCAAAAGCGGGCAGGAGCATGCTAACAAGAAGGGAGTTTATAAACATAAGCTTATGACTAGGGGTAATTCCGAACTGACCCCCTCCAGCGAACGGGCCTGAGGTAGGTCGGACACTATTCTCGGATTGTCTAATGGCTTTGGCATGCCACCATGACTACCATAGTATTATTGGAGACATGGCGATCACACAACATGATCAGTTACTATGTCGTCTCCATGATCAGCTTGACTGGCGGGCAACAACAGGTCATAGCGGCAACAAGTCGGAGTCACAAACTGGCGAATTCATCAAATCAATGCCGGGGGTGCTGCACGCAGCGCCGGATCCTGTCTTGACAAATCCTGCCATTGTGACCTGCCCACCGAGACTTTCATCCAGACATGCAAATATCTAATCGTGCGCCGATCTCGACTATCCATGCCAAAATACTCTTGTCTAATGTCAGGCCATCTCTGACAAATTCTTCCTCATTGCCGTTTACGCGGTCTACTCTCCACGTTATATCGATCTCGATCCATATATCTTCAAGAGCCGAAATGGTTTTGAGAGTTGCAGAATGTTCTCCAAATATCTCATAAAGATCATTCAATTGCTTCTCGGTAGAGTACAGATCGACCAATTGCCACTCGGTCGAGTTCCATTCGACGCTAGGAAGCGCATAGACCCAGTGGTGCAGCTTGGCGATCGGCCCTTTGTATTGACTTTCCGCAATGAAAATAGGAGAGGGCTGGCCCTTTACAGCGGAATAAGTAGGTGTCATACCAAGCATATTACTTATCTCGCTTGGAGACAAAGATTCACTACGAATAGTCATGTATACAGTGCAAGTTCGTTCCATCTACTATCATTTCCTTTCAGTTCGACATCACGGAGTACAAGGCTGGATATTGGCTAATTCCTCAATGGGAAAGCCACTACCCTCGCCTTCTCCGAAGGGGTCTAGGGGTGGAGGGCTGTACTCTGCTGGGCCTTTCCCGTGGATCACCACATCGGTTGGTTGATAGTCCTCGATCGTGTCACGTGTGTTTCTATTACGTGGTCCAATGTAAAGTCGGCTATCTTCTGTATTTCTATAAATCTCGAACTTGGACACATCCTTTTTTCCCACGTATGCCTCTTTAAGTGTCTGGGGGGGTCGATACCTCTTGCCTTTAGGAACTGAGGGTCCAGGTCTTTCATATCCTGAACACGTATTCCAGCTATGCCAAACGTTGGTTGGGGTATCTGCTGCTCAGGACCGCACCCTGCCGGAGTCGATAACGGACCGTACTGGAATCCGATGTTCTGACAAACAACAGTATTTGACTCGTTGTTGAGCCAACTGTTAGCAGCGTTTGCCGCTCCGCTGATTCCGTTCTGTACATCCGTGAACGTCCCGCATGGTAGGAAACTCAAGAACCCAGTGCATGTGAAATCACCATTCGGATCCATCCCATTTATCTGGTCTCCTCCCGTATACGCGTACGGCTGTCCTGTCGCTGCCACAAGTGGATCAACGGAAATGAACTGACCTGTTGACGGGTCATAGTAGCGATTGATCATGTAGATAAGACCTGTTTGGTCTTGGTAACTTCCTGCAAAGCCAAAGGCTGTGTAGGGCCCGAGTCCTCCAGGTGTACTTGGGTTGCCATAGGCGTCATAATTTGCTATTGCCTCTATTTTACCTTCTTCAGACATAACAGCTCTAACTGATCCTGTTGCATCTGTAATCAGATAGGTGGTCTTTCCTGTGGTCAGGTTGACCTGCTCGAAGGGAGCTATGGAGTTCGCGTAGACGTAGGCGTTGGCAGAGTCCATGATGAGACTGGGAGTAGATCTGGTCTGATCATAGAGGTAATGCTCTATAGTCGTTATACCAGAGGTACTCGAGAAGCTGGCCGAGGTTCGCAGTCCCTGGCCGTCGTAGATGGCACTGGTCATCGATGCACTGGGGCTCGTGTAGCTAGTGAGCTCGTTGGCTGCGTTCCAGGTGGCACTGGTGCTGACCTGGGGTGTCGAAGATCCTGACGTGGACGCTGCACTGTTTGTCCGCTCACCGTTCGCGTTGTAGGTGTAGGTGGTGCTCCTCTGTGGTGAGCTCGCCGTGCTGGGAAGGACCGAGCTTGTCAGCTCACCTGCTGGGTCATAGGTGCCACTAGCGCCATTTGGCAAGATTGTCAGGTTTGAGGAGGCATCATATGCATAAGTAGAACTTGTTCCTGTACTTGATCCAGTGCTATTAGTCATCTGTGTGACACGACTTAGAGTGTCGTAGGAGTAGGTACTTGACGAGCCTGAAGATGACGATAAAGCTCCGGCATTGGTCTGTGAAGCTATAGACCCGGAAGGTGATCGAAGATAGGAAAAGCCAAGGATCGTACCTGAGTTATTCGACGCTGTGATCGAAGAGATCTCATCTGAGCTGTCATAGGTATTGGTGATGGTTGGTGCCGAGCTGGTTGGTGATAAGTTCGTTGCAGATGAGCCCGAGCTGGCCTGGCTTTGGCCAAAACTTGTTGTAACAGCTAGTCCGTCTTTGTTGTAGCTGGTAGTAGTAGCTCTTCCTACAAAGTCGCTCACATCACTTATGTTACCAGCATTGTCATATCCATAACTAACTATTGGAGAAGTTGCCCAAGTATGAGCACTTGTTGGTAATGGATAAGAAATAGATGTGTTGTTGCCTGATGAGTCATAAGGATAACTTGTAGTTTGTCCCTGTCCGTTTGTGGTAGAAGTAAGTTCGCCAAATGGGTCATATGAATAGGTAGATGTTCATCTTTCACCAGTATCATTCAGCCACTCGAGCCGATTGGGAGTCGGCACTCACCTTGAACCCACCGATCCATCTGTCACTGACCTCATCATTGGCTTTTAAATTATGAATTTTTATTCATTGAGGTAATATAAGAAGTATCTCTGGGGAGCTTGCCGGTATTTCCGTAGGTGAAAGACCATGTTGTGATGGCTTCTCTGTCTTATCGAGGAACCTTCGTCCGTGACAGTACTCATCTACCCTGCTGCAAGAAGCTTGGCGGTTTGTTGCGTCGCGATGTCGATGACTTCCTCCCAAACCCAGCTGCTTGCGTACCCTTGAGAATTAACTACGAACACGTATTTTCCGGCACTGCCAAAGATGGTGCGATTGGCTGTCGGCTTGTCTGCTCCGGTGGTATTTAGCTCGAGAGCCATGATGTTCGTCGCCCCAGATATCTCGATGCCGTCAACGGTTCGCTGGTTGACGTGCGTTACTACAGATCGAAGATTCCTTATGAGACGGCTTAGCATCCTCGGAAACTCAGTCTCGGCATCGAGTGATGATGCACACGGTATGACCTGGATCAACAGGCGTTTGCCGTCGTTATTACCCAACTGGAATCTCCGCATTGTCGTGAGCGATCGAGCACGGCGTGCCCTCCTAGCTGTTTTGCTCAAGCGGAGGAATCCCGTGCGATACGAATATTCACCCAGAAGAACCCAGCCGTCGCCGGAGAGGTCTGCGGGTGCCAGCAGGAGCTCGCCATTGCTGGCTTGGCGAACCCCTACTGAGGCAAGTCCACGTCTCAAATTGTTTACCATGAGAGCCCCGGTAAATCGCCATGTGCTCCCTTCATAAACCACCATGCAGCCCCCTCCGGTAATAATAGCTCCTCATACGAGCCACATTACCCTAAAAACGGCGCGTCGCGTGGCCAAATCCGATCTGACACTGACCATTTAGGGGAAGACCGCACCGCGGTCGAATAGTCCCTTATGACTGCGAGACTTCCTCGTCCAAGTAAACAGCCGCCAGAGCACCCCAAATATCGATGGTGACTACGGCCGGTGTTCGCTGCGCGTCGTTCAGGAGTTGTCCCATAGATACTTAGGAAGGCCAACACCTACATACGCAACGCCTGGAATGTCCGGCGAGATGAGCAGCATAACTCTAAGAGCTGTATAAGTGTCTTCAACTGTACAACTAAACATACCCAACCTATTGCCACCATTTTCGGGGGTAACTGGAGGCGACTTCGGTGGATACTCGCGAATCTTGAAGTTCTCCTTCATCCACGCCATAGCCTTGATTGCTTCTTCCATGCGCTGTTCCGAGTCGACAAATCGGACTTCGGAAATACCAGATGTGTTTTCCAGTAAGGTTTGAATGTAACGGACTTCCTCCGCTGATGCGCCGCGTTCGATATGCACATCTATTGTATAAGGATAGAAGGTCATTGGGGTGCGCCTCGCCAAAATCTATTCACTGCTTCATCGATCGTACAGGTCATTGGGACATCAGCAAAGCCAATCCCTGCCAGATTGTTACCTGCAGCGTAGTTCGACAACCTATTACAGCCACGCCTACTCAACCCAGGTCTCCTCCGCCAAAGTCGATCTCTTTCGCAGACTCAGGCAAGACTGCCTGCAGGACCTTATAGGGTGTATTTGGGCAGTCCACCTTGTCGAGGACTTTGCCTGCGGTTATCAGCACTAGTCCAACCTTGAAAGCACTGGACAGCTTAATGGTAAAAAAGGGACCAAAAGTGCGGAGCCCCGGCGGATCCATCCCATTCACCGGTCTCCTCCTGTATAGGAATAGGGCTGTCCCGTTTGTGCAACAAGCGGGTCAACGGAGATGAACTGTCCGGTAACCGGGTCATAGTAGCGATTGATAAGATAAATGAGACCTGTTGGATCGCTATAGCTACCTGAAAAACCAAAGGGAGTATAACTACTTAGTCCTCCAGTTGTATTTCCGTAAGCGTCATAATTTGTTGTTGGCTCTATTTGACCATCTTCAGACATAACAGCTCTAGGAGATCCGGTTTTATCTGTGATCGGGTAAGTGATTGTCCCTGTAGTACGGTTTACTTGTTCAAAAGGAGCTGTGGAACCATTGTAGATATAAGCATTGGTTGAATCTGTGATGATACTTGGGATGGAACTTATCTGGTTATATAAGTAGTGATTTGTTGGAGTTGTAGCAGATGATGTTGAAAACGTAGCAGAGGTTCTAAGTCCTGCTCCGTTATAGGTAGCATTTGTCATAACAGGCAATTCGTCTTTATCGTAAGTAGCTACAGTAGCTCTTCCTACAAAGTCGCTCACATCAGTTATATTACCAGCATTGTCATCTTCATAACTAATTATTGGAGAGGTTGCCCAAGTATGAGCACTTGTTGGTAATGGATAAGAAATAGATGTATTGTTGCCAAGTGAGTCATAAGTATAACTTGTAGTTTGTCCCTGTCCGTTTGTGGTAGAGGTAAATTCAGAAAATGGGTCATATGAATAGGTAGATGTTCATCTTTCATCCGTACCATTCAGCCACTCGAGCCGACTGAGAGTCGGCACTCACCTTGAATCCACCGATCCACCTGTCACTAACCTCATCATTGGCTCTAAAATTATGAATTTTTATTCATTGAGGTAATATAAGAGGTATCCGGGAGCTTGCCGGTATTTCCGTAGGTGAAAGACCGTGTTGTGATGGCTTCTCTGTCTTATCGAGAAACCTTCGTCTGTGACAGCGCTCCTCTACCCTGCTGCGAGAAGCTTGGCGGTTTGTTGTGTCGCGATGTCGATTATTTCCTCCCAAACCCAGCTGTTTTCGTACCCTTGAGAATAAACTGCGAACACGTATTTTCCGGCGCTGCCACAGATAATGCGTTCGGCTGTCGGCTTGTCTGCTCCGGTGGCGTTTAGTTCGATAGCCATGATGTTCGTCGCCCCAGATACCTCGATACCGTCAACGGTCCGCTGGTTGACGATCGTCAGTGCAGATCGAGGATTCCTTATGAGACGGCTTGGCGCCGTGGAAAGCTCAATCTCGGCATCGAGTGATGACGCACACGGTATGACCTGGATCAACAGGTTCTTGCCTGCGTTATTACCCAACTGGAATCTCCGTATTGCTGTGAGTGATCGAGCACGGCGTGCCCTGCGAGCTGGTCCGCTCAAGCGGAGGAATCCCGTGCGCCACGAATATTCACCCAGTAGAACCCAGCCGTCGCCGGAGAGGTCTGCGGGTGCCAGCAGGAGCTCGCCATTACTGGATTGGCGAACCCCTACTGAGGCAAGTCTAAGCCTCAAAATGTTTAAGACAGCATTGGACATATTTCTCCCATCACCGGAATCTCGAACGCTGAAATGTAGAGTCCCTTGGCAAGCCACCATGTGAGCGTTCTTCGCACTTCGACAAGTTTAGATTATTCTTTGAATAGCCTAGCCAAATTTTTAAAAAAACATCGAATTCCATTATTACAGTATGATAGTTATCCTAGCAAACATCTATCAGTTCAGATTCTATTATTACATGTGCACATTGTTCAAAAAGTATTTCTGTTACAACTACATATCTGGTGATATAGTACGCCAGCCTTTGTTGAAGGATTACTATATCTTTGTCACTGAGACATGCTGCGCGCTTGGCTAAATCAAGAGATTATGACCCTGCACTCCCAATATTTTCAAAATCTACCTCATAAAGAGTACCCTTAGAATCAGAGAAAATATCTTTGAAAACCATTTGCCCATAATTACCATTCCAAGCAAAATTTGCCTTAGCGCTTTTTTTGATAAGCCCCATTAGTAGCCTTTGGCGAAGCGCTATTCCGGATCGAAGTGAACACGGTTGGGTAATGACAATCGCCAATTGTGCTCCTTGGTCTAAACCCGGGATTTCAATATCTTGAAATATATCACCCTGAAATATCGGACGCGAGCAGGATACCCATCTCCGTGATATCGATATAGAGCTTCGAGTGAGACCGGCGCTTCCAAATATTTATTGTCACTTACGCTGGCGGATTGACAATTGGCCGTCCCCGGCTTGGAAAACTTCGTGTTTGGCAAGATATCGCTCGCTCCAATCGGGGGATAGCTCTTTCATCGCGTTCTCGGTGTCAATCAGTCGGTTAGCGAGTTTAAGGAGTAAATCTGCTCTTCCTTGTTCGTAAAGATCAATATACCTGAGGACATATCCGTCTTTAACGGGGGTCTCCAACCAACCGACCGGGTCAGATACCGGCACTTTCTCCAATAGCTGCAAAAAAGCTAAAAGTTCTGCAATTTTAGATCTGTTCTCTGCTGCTATCGGCTCATGATTACGCCATTTACGCACTGCTTGTACTGAAACCCCTATCAGCCTGGATATATCGCTCCAGCCCATACCCATTGCAGAGATATCTTGCAACAAACGGTAGGGATCTTTTCTCGCGAGGTCTTGAGCACTATTTTCTAAGTCCGAAAATTGAGCTTGATGATCAGTTGGCATCCTGGCAGGATTTGTTACAATCAACCGATCAGGAAATCTTGCAACTAGTCTAACCAGAGAAGAAGACGTAAACCCAGGAGATGGCTGTGTTTTTAAAGCTGAAGATTTAGTTTGGGTAATTTTGCTTTCTAAATCGACATCGAGGATACTCACTTGTTCCCCCTTAGAACTTCGTTTCTCAAAGTTTGATTTATACAAGTTTAAAACATCTCATCAATAAAATCATGCAATCTGTCGGTAAGGTTAATTATATTTTCCAAATCCCATGGATCCAAAGTCGACGAATTAGCCCGAAAACTATCAATATCTATCAAAAAAATAGACCATCAATAACAGGAGAAGAAAGCCTAAGCGGCCCAGAATCATCTGCCACATGCCCGTCCAGAATTCCCGAGCGTAATACCGGGTCTGTAAAGTTGTCTACTTTTAGATAAAGCATCGATTGAAGTAAAATCAGGCCTTTATCGTTCATTATTTCATTTGCCGAAAGAAAATAGACATTGATGTACTTACTCCATTGATCTAACGACATAGAGCTACCGGATATTTTGACTTCATTGATATAGCGCAGTCCGACGCGTTCGATCCCTGCAATTGCCCCAAGATCGTTACTAAATTTTGACATTGTCATGCCAATCAAGAAGTCATGAAAATGATTCCAATAGTTGTATTTTGTGGCTTTGATTGTGGCCCGTTCTCCAGTAGTCGTAATCGATTCTCTGTGATCATGGCTTGAAAATTGATAAGCTGGGTATGTGCTTTGGTCTTTAGCCATTCCCGGATAAATTATTTGGTCTGCATTAGCATTTTCTACGATCGGCAAGTCATTCTGAAAAGCTTTGCAAAATCTGAATAAAAAGGTTTTGTTCAAAAAGGACGACAGAAAACAGATCTACGAACTCGGCTATAACCAAGCCTAACAGCGAATTGACATAAAGCTCATTGTCCAATGGCTGCTCCTCTCTGACACAACCAAAACTTGCACCATATTAGCATCTATAGGGTTTCTTGTGCCAGAAATCTGCTTTACAAAGGAGTTACAGGTTAGGCAGACAACTGTTATTCACAGACAAAACCATATTTTTCTTCTGGATCCCAAACGAATTTGATATACATAGGTCAAAGGGCTCGGCAATTGCATCATGATATTGCCTGTATATGTTTTATTTCTTCCTGAGGTTTTTCAGAGATCATTCCCGGAATAAGAAAGATTGAAACTCTTATTCGTCAGAGGAAAGTCCGGCACGATTGTAGAATGGAGCGCCATGGGAAGTGCCGGCCAATTAAACCAGGACGGGTCGACAATTTTAACTCTGGAAAGCTTCCGGTTGCCGTCCAGCTCGATACGGGTTGTAATGGCACCCCTCCAGCTTTCAACGATCCCCACCCCGCTAACCGGTAACTCCGTCGATTCAAAATGTTCGGGAATCTGATCAGCCTCATAGACAAGGCTCGGTAGCTCTCCCTCAAGAATCGATCCGATTATTTCTATAGACCCTTTGAACTCTTTTGCCCGTTGGAGGAATCTTGCCAATACATCTCCTCCGTCAGTTAGTGTTGACTGGTGTGCCATATGGAAAAACGGGTGCTCAGATCTGGCATCATTGTCAATACCGCTGGCTCTGGCGACAGGGCCCAGACACCCTATCTCCCGGGCATGCTCTTTGGCCAATACGGAAGTATCGGTGAACCTGTCTTTGACAACCGTATTGGATAATGCCAAACCTGTAAGTTCTTCGACTTCCAGTGCTATCTTTGCCAACTTGTCGAGATCCGGCAACGACAGCAGCCTGATAGCGCCGGGGTAGACAGCACCCCTTAGCAACCTGTGTCCGGTCATCTTTTCGTTCATCCTCAGGAGCTCTTCTCGAAGGACCAGGGCATGGGCATTGATAATGCCAAAACCTACGTCGTTGCATAATGCGCCGATATCTCCGATGTGGTTATAGAGACGCTCCGTTTCAAGCAGCATGGCCCGAAGACCTTGAACCCAGGAAGGTACTGTGATCCGTAACGCATCCTCGACCGCCAAAGTATAGGCCAAAGCATGCGAGAAGGAACTGTCCCCGGAAACCCGTTCGGACAATGCCGTACCTGCTACGGGGTCAAGACCTTCAAAAAGTCTCTCCGTGCCTTTGTGTAAAAACCACAGTCGTACTTTAAGTCTGAGAATCGCTTCGCCCACCACGGAAAATCTGAAGTGTCCGGGTTCAATGATGCCGGCATGGATGGGTCCGACCGGGATCTCGTAAACGCCGTCGCCTTCAACTTTCAAGAAGGGGAACGGTTCAGGGTCAACCCCAAAGAGTGGTGTGTCTCCCCTGTCTTTGCGCATCGGATACCAGCCTTGAGGCCATGACGAGTGACGGAGCAATCTTCTCGGAAGGGGGTGGTTCAACGGGATTACACCAAAAAGGTCGTGCATCTCCCGTTCAAAACGTCCCGCCGGATAAGAAACAGAGGCCAGGCTCGGGAAAGTCAGATCATTTTTATCAAGAGTCATCCACAGCTCCCGCCGCACTTCCGGGTGGGCTTTCATAAACAGATAGACGATCCGAATACTGTCTCCGTCGTCAGTAGCCGACACCAACGCCAAGCGGTATCCGTCGTCAAGAAGACCGCCCGCTACTGCAAGGAGTTCTTCTCTGCTGATCCGTAATGCCTCCCGGTATTTTCCGGCTTCAAACCAAGCTCTGTCCGTTGTCATCGCACAACCAACAGAGCAGCCGAGGTATGTAAAAACAGATTGAGTACTCCGCCAAAAAAGCCCAATCCGAAAAGTGCCGCTACCCCAAAACCGAGAGGGAAGATAAAATAGGGGGAAAGCTTCCACTTGGACTCATCTGAAGCCGGTTCGCCGAATAGCATCTCTATCCCGATTTGGGAAAATGAGCCAAAAGCAAGCAGGAGGAAAACGGCAGCTATACAGAGAGGCACTAGCAAACGGGCAGAGATCAGGCTGCTGATGATAGTCACCTCGGTCCCGAACATGGCAAACGGCGGTAGCCCGGCGATAGCGATCATGGCAATTCCGATCAAAGATGCCAGCCCGAGGGAACGGCGGGAAATCCCGGTAACCTTGGAAACAAGAGTGGAATGCGTCAGCTGGTGCAGCTGTCCGGCGCCAATAAATAAAACGGCTTTGCCGATGCCGTGCACAAGGATCTGCAGCAATACCGCTTCAAGGACCAGCTTTGAATTCCCGGCAGCGCCCAGAGCAATCAGGCCCATGTTCTCAATTGAGGAGTAAGCGAGCAATCTCTTATAATCTTTTTGTCCGACCATCAGGAGCGAAGCCACAATGATCGACAAAAGCCCCAGCGACAAGAGGCTGTTTCTGAAAAAATCGACCCCAAGAGCCCCATTGGCGATCGGCTTAAGCCGCAACAAGACGGAAAGTGCCACCGATAAAAGAACACCGCTCATCAATGCCGACACCGGGGCCGGAGCTTGTCCATGGGCATCTGGAAGCCAGGTATGGAAAGGAACAAGCCCCACTTTTGCCCCGAATCCCAGCATCATGGCCGCCATGGCCAAGCCGGTGATCGGCACCGGAAGCCTTTTGGCGTTATGGGCAAGTACCGAAAGGTTCAGAGCATCATTGGGAGATATCCTGGCAGATACTGCGCCAAAATAGATTAAAAGTATGCCCAACAGCGCCAGCACTATACCGAAAGAGCAGATAATAACATACTTCCACGCCGCCTCAATGGCTTTGGAATCCCCTTTGATGCCCACCAGAAAAGCGGTGGAAATCGTTGTGGCTTCTATGGCCACCCACACAATCCCCAAATTGTTGGCCATCACCACACAGGTCATAGCCGTTATGAATACGGCTATCAAAGAGCCGTAAGTGCGTTGCTGGGAAGGGCTGAGCTTGTCATTCTCGCCGTCTGCCGTCAAATAGCCGATGCTGGCCCAGGAAGCCAAAAAGGAAACCGATCCGATCACTATCAGCATCCAAGCAGAAACTGCGTCAAAACGAATCATCCCCTCCAGATAGTAGAACGCAGTGGTATGGATTTTGAAAGCAAAGAATACTCCGGCACCAAGTGTCAAAAGAGAGGCTGCCACTTGCATCCAGCCAAATAAGACGCGCCACCCAAAGACAGCCGTGAGCAAGCCGCAAGCAAGAGGTGCGATGATCGTCAGAACCAAAACTATGCCGTTCATTCGTGCAATTCCCTTAATTCGCTCAAGTCGGTATGAAGTATCTTTTCTTGCATCTTTCCGATCACCAATACCAGCACCAGGACCAGAAACAAAACATCCAGCGAAACCCCAACCTCCACCACAAGGGGCACCCCGGAAGTTGCAATCAGTGCCAAAGCGGAAAGGGCATTGTCCAGACATAAAAAACCGATAAGCTGGCTGAGGGCTTTGGAGCGCGTCACGATGATCAACAGGGCCACTAGAAATGTTGCCAAGGGGAAAGGAAGTAATATAACCTCGGCGGAGTGAGAAGAGCCGATCAGGGGCTGAGCCACAAGAAAAGCAAGCAGCGACAATAAGGCGGCTATCACCAAAGAGCTTGCCGTGTTCACCAGAGGTGATGTTTCCAATTCTTTGGATGATCCTCGCAGCAAACGGCGAAGGGCCATCGGTATTGCAATAACCCGGGTAACAAAAAATAGGAGAGCCACCAACAAAAGAGTTGTCTCCCCGCTGCGAAGGCCTTCCAAAAGAGCAATTGCCACCAACGTGAAACCTTGGGCTGAAATGATTTTCACCATCGCCAAAAGATCCCGCCGCCAAACAAGCAGTATGGCCGAGAGCAAAAGCCCGGCACTTGAGAAATCTATCAATCTAATGTCAGTCAAGCCAGTCATTATTGGTTCATCTCAATCCTGCGCTAAATAAAAACGACCCGGCAACGGCCAAGACGGAAATGACAAATGACCCCGCCAAGAGCTCCGGGACCCGAAAAAGTCTGAGTTTGGCAATGAATACCTCAGCTGCTCCGATGGCGGCACCGAGAAATATGACCTTGAGGGATATGGCAGCCAACCCTATCAGTATGTCCGGGAACGACCCGCCGAGGTTTGCGATACCAAAGGGTAGAAATAAATTGGCCAATAAGGACAGAAATACACCCAGCCTGATGGCAGAGGCCCATTCCAGGAGGGCGAGTTTCGGACCGGCATATTCAAGGATCATCGCCTCGTGGATCATTGTCAGTTCGAGATGGGTGGAAGGGTTGTCGATCGGGAGTCTGGAAGTCTCAGCCAGCACCACTATGGCCAGGGCAGCGAGAGCCAATACATTTCCGGGCAAAAACGCCTGTAATGGGTGCACCAGGAGACCCCGAACTATGGCGGTGAGATTTGAAGAGTGTGAGGGTATGGACACCGCATAAATGGACATCAAAATTGTCGGTTCCACCAAAGCCAAAATGGTCATTTCCCTGGAAGCCCCCATACCGCCAAAGGCGGTTCCCGTATCAAGACCGGCCAATATCAACGAGACAGTCCCCAAAAACAGGATTCCCACAAGGGCAAAAAGATCGGCATAAGTATCACTGATCAAAGACGAGACAAAAATAGGAGTTATCGCGGCGGCTAAAACAGCCGTCCCGAAATACACATAGGGAGTGAGAGAAAAAACGGCCGTCGAGCCTATCGGGGCTATGGAGTTTTTGCGGAAATATTTTCTTATATCCCGCCTGACCTGACCGATTCCCGGCCCTTTCCTACCCTCCAGACGGGAGCGAATTTGACCGATCATCCCGAGAAGAAACGGTGAGACAAGGGCCAAAAGCACGGCCTGAAGAATCAAATACAGATAGGTCATCTGGCTAAAATCCAAAATATAACCAGCCCTACTATACCGTATGCAAGGTAGAGGTGAATGTTTCCGGAATGAGCCCGGCGGGCCAAAGCCGCAACCCATTTTACCGCCCGCAAAATGGGTACATACAGTACTTTCTCAATACTGTCTTGCTGCTTGGAATTGTATTCCATCTTTTCGATCAGATACTTTGACTCTGAGTAATGGGAAACTTGCAGACGCTTATCGGGTTTTAGAACATCGTCAAATACCCTTTGTATCGGCTCGGCAAAAGATGTTGCACTGTAATTCATATTCGGGGTGAGAGCGTCTATCCCGCAAACCCAAGGGGGAAGAGTGGCCTGTGCGACAAGCTTTTTATTGCCTATCAATTTGACAACGAACGCCGCCAGGGAAGCAACGATCACTCCTGAGGCAATGATCCAGGGAGAAATTGTCCCTCTGAGGCCAGGGAAACTGATCATTGCATTCAGCTTGGGGGAAAGACCGGGGTTGGCAGACAGATCTATAACATGCAGCACCTTGTCAACAACAGAGCTGAGGATACCCGGGGCAACAGCAAGGATAATCCCGATTACAGACAGCGCCGCCATGGCTCCCCTCATCGATCCGGGTGACTCGACCGCTTCGGATGCACCGGCGCTTTTGGCCCGGGTCAAAAAACTAAAACCAAAGGCTTTGACCATCGCCAGTACCCCTATGCCGGCCGTAAGGGCCAAAGCGGCCATGGTCAGGGGTACTATGATCGTCATGGCTTCGCTCCTCTTGAGCGGTACATGGATGAGTGCCTGCAACAAAAGCCATTCCGAAATGAAGCCGGAACCGAGCGGAAGCCCGGAAGCCCCGAGCGAGGCTACCCCAAACCCCAAAGCCGTTGTTTTCATCTTTTTGGCCAACCCGCCCAGCAAATCAAGGTTTGTCGTCCCGGCGGCACTCTGGACGGAACCGGCAGCAAGAAAGCCCAGGGATTTAAAAGTTGAGTGGTTGAACAGATGGATGATGGCTGCGCTAAAGGCTATCAGGGCTACTTCAGGGGCACCGAGAGAGATCATGATCATTCCCAAACCCAAGGCCATTGCGATGATGCCCATATTTTCGGTGGTGGAATAAGCCAAAAGACGCTTGAGATCAGACGAAACAGAGGCCTGCAGGGCTCCGGTCAGAGCCGAAACGGCACCTAAGCTCAGCAGCAAAACGCCCCACCACATCGGACCGTGTCCGAGGATCTCAACATCGATCCGCAGGATCCCATAAATTCCAAGATTGACCATGGCAGCGCTCAGAAGAGCTGAAATCGGTGACGGGGCCACCGGATGTGCTTTCGGTAACCATGCGTGCAGTGGTGCAAGTCCGGCTTTGGAAGCAAAACCGATGAGGCTCAACAGGAAAATAAAGTTTTTTTCCGACCGAGGCAATTTGGGAGCTGCCGCTGCCAATCCGCGAAAGCTGTCCACTCCTGCTCTATCGGCTAAAAATACGAGAGCTATCAATATTGCCAAGAAACCCAGGTGAGTCATGACAATGTAGAAGACCCCGGCCTCTCTTACCTCGCTGCGGCGATGCTCGGCCAGAATGCCGCCGATTGAGATGAGGGCCATCAGCTCCCACATCCAGAGAAAGCTGAAAACATCGCCGGCAACGATGACTCCCAGCATCGAGAGAGTAAAAACGGGAATCAAAAGAGGGATCAGTGACGAAGTCATGTGGGCCTTGAAATAGCCCACCGAAAAAATACCCACGAAAAGAGCTACGGCACTTGTTATCAAAAGGAAAAGTGCCGAGAGAAAATCGATACCGATGGTCAGTTTAATAAACGGAAGCCCCGTATACAAAGCTCTAAGGCCAAGCGGCTTATCCATGGCAAGCAGGGAAAGGCTGATCCCGGAGAGCGCTATAAGTTCGGTCAGCAATGATCCGAGACGGATAGACCAGACGGCCTTCTCCGTCTCATGATCTAGATGAAGAGGGGTTACGACTTTGTCGGCAACATCATAATTTATGCTCATCTGCCGCTAAATCGTCTTAGACCGGCGATAATCTCTTCCGGCTTCGGCGGGCATCCCGGTATGTAGGCATCAGGCGTGATCACTTCTCCGACGGCTCCGACAACGCCATAGCCGTCTTTGAAGAGACCGCCGTTGCATGCGCAATCACCGATCGCGATGACGACAGAGGGCTGGGACATGGCTTGATGCGCGTCCAGAAGCGGTTTTTCCATATTGCGGGTCACAACCCCCGTTACGGCCAAACCGTCGGCATGGCGGGGAGATGGGGTCAATTTGATGGAATATCGTTCTGCATCATAGGTCGGTCCGAAACATCCGGAAAGCTCCAATTCGCAACCGTTACACGAGCCGGCATCGACATGTCGGATATGAAATGACCCCCTGAAAGCTTCAATTTCCGACAGAGGCTGCCCCAGCATGGGGGCCTCTTCGCTGAATCGGCCTTTTTTCAAAATACGCGTCAGGAGCCCCATGTTTTATGAACGCTCAGACTGTTTTGATATTTTTTCCTCGGCCAAAGCAAGGGCCTTATCCGATTGCAGTTGGTCATTATTGAGATCCGTCAGGAGATCTGCCGCACCTGTAAGTACTTCGGTCAGAATCCGGCGCGCTACCGCCAATAACTCCGCTACCTCCGGGGAAATGATGTAGTAGCTGGCAGAAGCGCCGCGCTTACTGGATCCCACCAAGCCTGCATGTTTGAGGATTCCAAGCTGTTGGCTGAGATGGGGAGGTTCGAGTTTGAGTTCTTGCAGCAGTTCAGAGACAGGCCTTTCTCTCTCTGAAAGCAACTCTAAAATCCTTATCCGCGCCGGGTGACCCAGAGTTTTGAAAAATTCAGCCTTCATTTCAGATAACGGTGTTCCCATAAAAAGTCCTTCCCCATAGCCAAGAAGTAGTTTATGTTTTTATTATACTATAAATTAATGAAATTGTAAATTAATATAATTATTAATTAATAAAGTACTTAACTATTTTACGATCGCCAAACATGCGGATCGGTGAAAGCGCTGTCCGGGCCATATCTCTGATCCGTAATCTCCAAGCACAACAGCGACTCGCATCAAATCCCGTTATCGTGCCTAAACGTTCTCAATTCCAGCTGGTATGGCGATGTTTTTCTCCCCGGAAAGATTTACTTACCAAAAGCCTTTTCAGGAGAAACTGTAGCTCCCCCGGACAAAACTGTCTTTTGTCGCCCTCCGGGCAGTGGGTATTTATAGTCGGAAGAGGAACAAACGTCCTCTATGCGGAAAATGCCATTTGAAATGCCCGAGCCTTCAACTGGCACTTATGAGTTTCCCAATGCCGCTTACCCGGGGGGAAACACTAAGGCAGGATCTGCTTTCGCTCTTTTGATAACATCTGAGCAAGTTCTCTTATAGCACCGGCTTGAGATAATCCTGGAAATTGCAAAAGATGACACTAAATCCGCATCAACAAAGTCAACGGATCGACCGTTGACTCGATAAAACCATAGTGTTGATAGAATTCCCCGGCTTGACGATCTTTCGCATGTGCCAATACCAGCCGGATGCCAATTAACTGGGAAACCTCAAATGCTTTTAGCATAAAGTGTTTCAGCAGCCCGGCGCCGAGCCCTTGTTCTTGATGTTTCTGATCAACTCCCATTCGACACAGAAAGACCGCAGGAATCTGATTCGGCTGGTTATAACTTGGTGCCCTCGGTGTTGCCTCCCTCAAGAGCGATGCGGTGGCAGAAGCGTAGAATGCAACGACGGAATGCGAGCCGGTTGTTGTCACTACCCAGGTGCGACTTGCACCGGAGAAATGATTGGCAAGCGCTTTCCGGGACAGCCATTCATTCAATGCAGGTTCCCCGCAATCAAATTCCGTGAGCAAATGATCGCTTGTCAGCTGTTCCGGACTTGAATATATCAAGAATCTGGACTGTCCAACACTGTAGGGTTAGCCAGAAGTTTTGCCATCGGTGCCGAAAGCTTCAATGGCGATGAAAGCAGCTTTTGCAGTTCGTTCCACGCTTTCTCATCTGCCATAAAGATTCTTCTATCAGCCAGATCCATTTCGGCAGCTACCACAGCATTTCTAAGCACGTACTCGCTTGTAGATTCGCCACAGGCTTCTGCGGCGCGATGCAGCACCGTGTCTTGCGCTTTGGTCAGACGCAGATTCAGCCGCTCTGTCTTTGTTGTCATTAAGGCAAGTGTACGCCATTTGCCGTACACTTGCCTTACTTGTTTGGGGGGCAATCCAGAAAAATAAATTAGGTCTTGTCCGGATCATCGATCATGAATTGCCAATAACAAATTCCATAGTAGCCTTTTGATCAGGTCTTTAAAAATACTGTATTGACACCCGATGCATATCGGCTACCTACGATAGTTTGATCTCTACGATTGTCGACATCAAAGAGAACTGGTACGTATCTAATTACGCAGACGAAATAACCAATGCGATCAACGAAGAGTTACACATTGATTTAGAAAAAAATATCTGACCCCAAAAGATATCAGGTCAATGGCTGCAGAAGTAAAAACCAGCCTATCCGCAAGTAACAATATCATCAAAATAAACAAAAAGATATCTATCTACAAGGGGATAGATGACAAAATGTCGGAATTAGGTGCCAAAGTCAGGAACGGTTTCCGGCGAACATGTCGGCCCGGGCCACAGACACATAGGTCAAATACCTAATCCCCGGATATGATTGATATCCATTTTGCTGACAAAAAGATACGGCCTCAAACGAGCTTTACCGCCGGTGACATGTCGGTGTCTCTAAGACCTTGTCGGACAACCCGGACAAGGTTGATACCACAGTTTTCCCGTACGTCCGTAAAGGGCTATACGAAGAGGTTGACGTTGGCCTCGTCCGCCTCGGCCAGATAGGAGGCAACACCTATGAAATCAAGACCGTCAATCAATTCGTCCTCATGAAGACCGAGGAGGTCCATCGACATCTTGCAGGCAATCATCTTCACACCCTGTTCTTGGGCGCTCTCGATCAATTCCCCCAGTGACATGACGTTCTGCTGACGCATCACCATGCGCATCATCCGAGGACCCATGCCACAAAAGTTCATCCTTGAAAGTCCGAGCCGCTCCGACCCTTTCGGAATCATTGAAGCCAACCTATTCTGGAGAAAGCTTTTCTTGTGTTTGGGAGCCTTTGGTTTACGGATGATACTGAGACCCCAAAAAGTGAAAAACATCGTCACCTCGTCTCCCATCGCCGCTGCACCGTTGGCTATGATAAAAGCAGCCAGCGCCCTGTCGAGGTCGCCGCTGAAAATAATCAGCGTCTTCTTGCTTGTGTCCATTTTCTACCGCCTCTCTGTGCTTCAGGCCTCAAAAGCCCTCAGCAGGTAATCGGATATGTCGTCGAACCGTATCGCATCCTTGGCCGCTTTCTGCAAGTTGATGTAACAGAGCGGACACATCGTAACGCCGGTGTCTGAAACTAAACGCAGCTCGTCCACTCGGCGCATGGCCTGTTCGGAAGCTTTTTTGGGATAGAGGGATTCCACGGGACCGCCGCAACACCAAGTCGAGGTTCCAGAATGCTCAGGATCGCGCACATTCAGTCCGGCAGCTTCAAGCAGCCGACGGGGCGCATCGAGTACTCCCTCGTATCGGGCAAAAATGCAAGAATCATGGATGACGACCTCGTCGGCAAGTGTCCGGTTCGGAACGAGATCCAGCTCCGCCAAGACCTCAAGATAGTTACGTACCTTGATGTTGTAATTCTCGAGAATGCTCGGATAGACGGAGCGGAGCATATTGGTTGTGTGGGGATCGATGGTGATGACTTCCTCGACGCCATACTTGGCAAAGACGGCTTGAACCTTTTGTGCATGCGCTTTTAGTACATCATCGGCGCCGACATCATAGATCAGGGCCCCGGAATAAAGGTCGTCCTCAAACAGGGCTCCGAAACTGACCCCGGCCCGGCGCAAAAGAGTCGCCACGTTGCGCGGGATCCGGTCATAAACGGAACGCTCGGCCTTGCTCGGGTGCGCCATGAACGAAGCGATGCTGAGAATCTTGTTCACCTGGCGGCCGAAACCGCTGAAGCGCGCCAGGAAGGAGTCCCCGAGTTTCTCCTCGACCGAGACCAGGTCTTCGATATAAGGGATCAGCTGATACATCTGGCCCGTGTAAAGTACCTGCTTCCCGCCGCGGGGAAGATCAAGCCCCTTGGTCCATGCCGTGGCGTTTTTGACAGGGATCGGCAACACTGAGCTCCTCAGGCGGAGGTTGTCAGCCAAAATTCCGATAGTGTCACCTGTGTTCAATGGCATCTGATAGTCCTCCTCATACCCCAAAAACGTTTCGATCGAAGTAATACCGCAGCGTGCGCACATTTTCTGTTATCTTGACGCCGGCCGGACAGTTCACTTCGCACAATTTACATAACAGACAAGAAAAGACTGTCTCCTGACGGGCAAGGACCTCATCTTTCATGCCGAGTAGTACATAGCGGAAGATCTCCCGCGGCAGCTCCTCCAGTCCCATGGGGCAAATAGCCGTGCAAATACCGCAGTTCATGCAGGCCGAAGCGTTGAAGGAGGCATCCCGACGCACCTCGTCGGCGAAAGCAGGCTGGAGAACAGCCATCAGGAAACCTGCCTTTCAATCACCCTATAGAAAAAGAATCCGTCATCGTTAGGCTCGGGAATTTCCGTCAGCCAGCGGTATTTACGCATACCCATCACCCAATACATGGTTTCGTTGGCCGGAGCAGAGATTGCCTCGGCAATCTCGGGTACCGTCATCTGCCGGTCTCCGATCGCCTTGAGAATCTCACGGCGTCGCAAAGGCTCCTCACGAATGATTTCACGTATATCCCGGTTCTTTATTGTCATCCGGAAACCTCCATCGCCAAGCCATCGATCATGGCTTTCATTTCGTTGCTCGTGTAACCCTGAAGATTGATCGCGCTCTCCGGACATATCGGGACGCAACCGCCGCAACCTTTACAGGTATCGGCAGTGATACTCGCTACTGTCTTTCCTCCCAAAAGGTCCAGCTGCTTTATCGCGTCATAAGGGCAGGTCTCTATGCAGAGACCGCACCAGCTGCAGAGATCCGGGTCAACCGTGGCCACTTGGGGATCGAGTTCGACACGGCCTTGCTTGAGCATAGCGGCGCTCCACGTCGCAGCGGCGAGGGCAGACGTCACGCTTTCGCTTGAAGTTTTGGGAAACTGACAGGTCCCGCAGATCGCGACGCCGTCCACGACGGTTTCAACGGGCCGGAGCTTGGGATGGATTTCATTGAAGAATCCGTCCCGTCCGATCGGGAGTTTGAGGGCCTTGATGAGTTGTTCGTTTTTGCGCGGCACCATCCCCGTGACCAGGACCACAAGATCAACCGGAAGCCGGAGATCCTTCCCACCCGTCAGCTGGTCACAAACCTTGACCTCAAGTTTGGCGTTTTCGGTTTTTCTGACCTCAGGAGGCTGATCGGACGGGAACTTAAGGTAAAGAGCCCCTTTTTCGCGCGAGTCTTCGTATAAAAGTTCAAACTTCCCGTAGGTGCGCATATCTCTGTAGAGATGATATTGATGAGCCGAGGGGTCTTTGTCGTGCAGTTCGAGCGACGCATGCACGGCGGCCGTACAACAGAACCGGGAGCAGTACTGATTGGATCCGGCATCGCCCTGGCGGCTGCCGACACAATAGATGTAGGCCACATCCTTGACTTCTTGTCCATTGCGGCGAAGCGGCCCGTTGGTTTCGTCCACCATCTGTTTGAACTCCGGCAATGTCACGACGCCGTCGATACCGTAGCCGTACTCCCCTTCGTCGGGCTGATAACTATCAAAGCCGGTTGCGACGATGATTGAGCCGACCTCCAGCCGAATTGCTTCCGGCTCGTTGCCCACTGCGATATCAACCTCATAATTACCGAAGCTGCCCGCCTTGCGCACCAGTTCGGCGTTTGTAAACAGCACTATGTTGTCGCGTCGACGCACCTCCTCCAGCAATTCTGCAATCAGTTCGTCTCCGTTTTTGTCATGAGGAAACATAGGACCGAAGTCTTTGACCCAGCCTCCCGGCTCGGCTTGGGATTCGATCACCACGACGGCCAGTCCGATGTCGGCAAGGCCGATCGCGGCGCGGAGCCCGGCGATACCGGCACCTATCACCAGTGTCTTTGGCACCGTCTTGACGACGGTCGGCTCGAGCGGCTCCAAAAGGCGGGTACGGGCCACCCCGGAACGCACGAGCCGGACCGCCTTATCGGTGGCTCCTACATGGTCATCGGTATGGGCCCAGGAGCACTGCTCGCGCAGATTAACCTGGCTATAGCAATAGGGGTTAAGTCCGGCGCGTTTGGCGACGCCGCGGAAGGTGACAGTGTGAAGCTTGGGCGAGCACGAAGCGACCACCAGGCCGTCCAGGTCGTGCTCTTTGATATCGTTATAAATCTCCTGCTGGGTTGCATCCGAACAGGTGAACATAGCGGTGCGGGCAACGACGACATCGTCTTCTTCTCCGATGGCCTCGCGCACGCTTTCCACGTCGACATAATCGGAAATATTGCCTCCGCACTGGCAAACGTAGACGCCGATTCTTCGCCCTGTCATATCCCTACCTTCATTTCTTCCACATAGGCCGATGCCTGAGCAACCGCTGCCCCGGCATGTAGGATCGACTCCGGGATATCCTTGACCCCCGATGCCGCCCCGGCCACAAAAACGCCGGGGATACTCGTCTTACCTGGGTTCAGATCCTCGTCGACTTCCTCCACGTAAAAGTAATCATCGTGCGCCAGCTCATCTTCACCGAAGAGTTTTTTTGTATCGAGGTTTGGCTGCACGCCCACGGCGAGGACGACGAGGTCGAACTCGGCCTCTTTCAGGGCTCCGCCCTGAGTAATATCCTCATAGCGCAGCACCAGGTTGGCATTTTCGAGCTCGCGGATTTCGGCTATGCGCCCTTTGACGAAGTTGGTTCCCATGTCGGCGGCCTGCACGTAGAATTCGTCATAGCCCTTACCCACCGTACGGACATCCACCGTGAACACCGTCACGTCCGCCAGCGGCAAAGCCCCCATGATCAGCTGATTCTGCTTGATGGAGTACATGCAGCAGATCTTCGAGCAGAGCGGGTTATCCACTGTCCGGTCACGCGATCCCGTACACATGACATAGGCGATCCGATCCGGCACTCTGCCGTCACTCGGCCGCATCACTGTGTTGTAGGGACGGGTCGGCGCCAACAAACGGTCCATCTGCATGCCCGTAATGACGTTACGATAGCGACCGTAGCCGTATTGCGGTTTAAGGTCGGCGGGAAAGAGCTTGAATCCCGTCGAGACAATTACACTGCCCACGGCAGCCTCCAGCTTTTTCGGCCGCATATCCAGATGGATCGCATCGGCGGGGCAAGCCTGTATGCACTCGTGACACTCTGAACAGACGCCGCAGTCCAGACAACGACCCGCACTGTAGTGAAGGTCTTCTTCACTCAAAGGAGGCTCTATCTCATCGAAGCCTACCGGTTCTGCATCAAGCTCCTTGCTACTGGCTATAGCTTCCTTGTAGCTGTGGGTTGACTGGCGCCTAAGGACGTCTTCGGGCTCTACCCGGGGTAAAAGCAATTCAAAGTTATCGGCGTCAAAAGGCTCATTTTGCAGCCAGCGGTCGATCATATGGGCAGCACGGCGACCCTGGCCGACAGCCGCTGTAATTGTTGTTGCCCCGGTGACGGCGTCACCGCAGGCGAACACATAATCTGTGGTCGACTGCAAAGTCTTGCTGTCGACGCTGATCGTGCGGCCGTTGGCAGAAGGAATGCTCTTAGCCATCGTGGCTATATCCGGTGCCATGCCGACGGCAACGATGATTAAGTCGCAATCGATCCGCTTGCGCTGGGTTTCGTCGTAGGTAGGGTTGAATCTCCCCGATCTGTCGAATACTTCCGTGCATTTTTTGAGATCGATACCCTCCACAACGTCACGGCCGAGTACTAACATCACACCCCAACCGTTGTGAAAGACGATACCCTCTTGGAGTGCCTCGTCAATTTCCCAGCTAAAAGCCGGCATCTCCCCGCGTTGTTCAAGGCAGACTTGTTGTACCGAAGAGGCACCCAGGCGTCTGGCGGAGCGAGCCGCGTCCATGGCGACATTACCTCCGCCGATAACCACTACACGTTTTCCTTGCAGGTCTTCGGCCTGACCGAGCTTACTTTTCTGTAAAAAGGCGAGCGAAGAAATGACGCCGGCAATATCTTCGCCCTCCACATTGAGCCTGGCGGCTTGGGGTGTACCTGTTGCCACCAGAACGGCATCGAAACCGTCCCGGTGCAGAGCCTCAAGATCTTCTACCCGATGGTTCACTTCAATCTCGGCACCTATAGCCGTGAGATTGGCGATATCTTCAGCTACCACATCGGCAGGCAGGCGATAATTGGGGATCGTCAGACCCAGCGCCCCGCCGGCGACGGGTGCTGCCTCAAAGACTTTGACCTTGTAGCCCCGCAGGCGAAGGTGCCAGGCCGCGGTGATCCCGGCCGGGCCGGAACCGACTACGGCGACACTTCTACCGTTTTCCGGTTGTTGCACGACTCCGGGAGAATTCCCGGATGCATAATGACTGTCGGCAATGAAACGCTTGATGCGACGGATCGGCACCGGACCTTCGAGACCGCCGCGCGTACAGCCATCCTCACAGGGGGCAAAACAGGCCCGGCCGAGACTGCCTACGAGTGGGGTGCTCTCGAGTATAAGGCTGAAGGCCTTCTCGTATTCGCCGCTGCGCGCAAGGGAAACATATCCATGGGCCTTTATGCCGGCTGGACAGGCAAAAGTACAGGGAGATGTGCCTGGTCGATCCACTACGGCTTTTTTAGGCACTGCTTGCGGAAAGGCGATGTAGGCAGCCCGGCGGGCGACCATATCGGCATTGAATTGGTCCGGCACGGCGACGGTGCAGGACAGCTCGCATAACTGACACCCGGTACAGGCCGCCTCATCGACGAAACGGGGGTTTTGCCTGATCGTCGCCTGAAAGTGGCCGGCCGGGTCACGCCGGATTTTTTCAACTTCGGCGTAAGTCATAAGTGTGATATTTGGATGATGGGAAGTCGCCGCCATCTTCGGGGTTGAAATACAGCTGGCACAGTCGAGTGTGGGGAACACTTTGCTCAAAAGAATCATCTTCCCGCCGACGGAAGCATCCTTTTCTATCATGAGCACTTTGTAGCCCATGTCCCCCATCTTCAGTGCCGATTCCATGCCGCCGATTCCGCTGCCGATCACCAAAACGTCATAATCCATTGCTAAACCTCCCCGACGGGGCCAAGCCCGGCTAACATTTGGGTAAACTCTTGCATATACTTGACGAAAGGTTCGGCGCAGACCGAGCAGATAGCGGCCATCTTCAGGCGCTCCGGTGCGTAGCCTTTTTCTTTCATCACTGCTTGGGTAACCTCGAAGATATGAGCGGACCGTTCCGCACAATCGGTGAGGTAGGCGCACTCTTCGCCGTCAGAGGCGATGAAGACGCCGTCGAAACCTTGACCTAAAGCATGGAGTATCCATGCGGGCATGATCCCGCTTGTACACGGTACGGCGAGTGTCATAACACTCGCCGGATAGTGCATATGGGCGCTGCCCGCCAGATCGATACCGGGGTCAGATATATTGTTGGTCGAAAATACCAGGACCTTCGGGGCAAAGACCCCTCCTACTTCCTTCTTGTCTGCCTCCAGTGCTACGGACAAAGCGGCCTACTTCATTTTCTTGACGAACAGCTTGAAGTAGCCCTGCTCTTCAATCACGCCAAGAAACTCGTGGCCCATCTTGTTGGACCAGGCCGGCAGGTCCTTCTTCGTGCCGCTGTCTGTGGCAAGAACCGTCATGATATCTCCGATTTTGACGTCGACAATTCCCTTCTTTGCCGCTAAAATCGGGCCCGGACATGACGTGCCTCTGGCATCTATCACCTTGTCGCCCTGAAGCTCTTTGAGCTCCTCTGCAGTTGCAGTCATATTGCTGCCTCCTCATATTATTTCCTCCTCATATTGTTTCCTCTTTAGCTCCGCCATTCGGTCTTTCGGCTCCCTGACGGTGAGTATCAATATTCGTATCTTTCGATACTCTATGATGCCCATACCCCACAGGGTAGATGCAAGTACCTAAGGTTTTTAGAGTCCTTGGTCACAATCTGCCGGCTTATTCTGTTTCTCTACATGACTTTAATTTGCAATGCACTTAATAATTTTATCTGTCTTGTCCGCATAATGACAACGCTGCCACATGGACAATATTTGGAACTTTCAAACGGTGGCCCGGAGATGCTCTCACAAACAGCGCATACCAGCCGTTTTGCTGTAAAAAGCTACGGTTAGTGACATCGTCACTTCTCAGATAGCATTACTTCGATGCTTCAATCTTCTTGGTTGGTATTTATAATTTGCATTGCAATAAAGGTTTGATAAATTCTATGTAGTTTTCTGTCTTGAAGCTTTTTGCGGACAGGAGTCAGAGGAAAACTATGGGATATAGAAATCGGTATATATTCATAGATATGCTATCATCTAAGGATAGCCTTAGAGAAACTCGGTTCTTATAGAAATATTTCGCAGCATATAATCAATGCCTGGCCGAAATTCTGCTAAAAAGATCGGACAGGCTAAGGCAACAGGAACGCCATGGCTCGGCGCCCGAAAAAGTAGCGAAAGATATCTTTACGATAGTGCTGGATTGGGAACTGTTGGATGTCAACAACAAGCTTAGTTATACAGATATCATCCTCAGCGACCTTGGGTTTCCAAAGATAATTATCGAGACGAAGAGGCCCGGGTCGCTACAATGGAATCTCAAAGCAATAGACGTTGCTCTGTCTAAAGCGCTACATTATGCCGATGAACAAAAAATCAATCGGATTGCCGTAAGTGACGGCAAAATACTTTACGCCAGAGATCTTATCCCGAGGGATACAAAAATCTAGTGCCGGTAGATTTGTCTATGAAAAATCCGCCGCTTGCTTTATTTTGGTTGGCAAAACACGATCTTTGCAGAGATATCGATCCTATACAATAGAGAGCATCTGCTTCCTCTGTCTCTGTGGCCAACCGATTCAGAAAAAGAATATAGTCCCCCGACCGATCAGCTTTTACATCCCAAGTACAAGATCCCTGCTCACTGTTTTGTCTATGTAGGCGACTGCGGAAACAGGAAAACTTGGATCACTTCCCTATTTGTAAGAAGACGGACAACCAGATACCAGCCGATTTCCCAAAGCAATCCATAGTGAGCAATTGCGGGGAGCCGATCAAATCCATTTCCGAAAAATCCATTCCCGTGGTATTACCAAAACCGGGGAAGATGATCTGCAGCCTCGGTAAACTGCCGACCGGCGATCGTTGACGAAAAACTTAGCGTACAGGGATCTGTGTCTGCCCAATTGCAATATTGGCAGATATAATTTTACAGCAACATGCATATGAAAGACCGCTTACGCTCAGACATATAGCCGCTATAAAAATACCTGAGCATTGTTTTTTATAGATCCAAGCCATAATGTCCTTTGCCCGGTAAATAGTTATTCATGAATATAAATATTGCACTAAGATTTAACTATGGGAAAAAGGTCGTATTCGCCTAAGTCGTCATTTATCAGGGTGGCAACGGCTTGCCCCAAAATATCTCTTGCGGACACGGACCATAACGTTAGCCAAATCCTGGATTTATACAACAAAGCTTCCAGAAAAAATGTAAGCCTGATTGTCTTTCCTGAAATGTCCCTGACCGGCTATACCATCGGAGACCTTGTTCAGCAAACCTCTCTCTTGATGCAAGCCGAACAAGGGCTTTTAGAACTGGCCGAAGCTACAGAAAATAACAAAACATCCATGGTGGTAGGCCTGCCGTTGCGCATCGGAAACGGTCTGTATGATTGTGCGGCGTTCCTCGGCGAAGGCGAAGTAAAAGGGATAGTACCAAAATCAAATCTGCCGACATATAACGAATTTTACGAAGACAGATGGTATCAAACTTTTTCTGACCCTCCGATCAATATATCCTTGGGCGGCCCGGAGATACCTTTCGGGACAGACCTTTTATTCAAAACAGCCGGAGCGATATTTGCCATAGAGATCTGTGAAGACCTGTGGGTTCCGCAACCTCCGAGCGGGAAATTGGCAGAACTCGGGGCTCAAATCATTATCAACCCTTCCGCATCCCCCGAACAAATCGGCAAAGCAGCCTATCGGCGCGAACTTGTGCGACTGCAATCGGCCCGCTTGATTGCAGGTTATCTCTATGCCGGAAGTGACGTCAGCGAATCGACTTCAGAAATAGTTATGGGAGGGCATCAATTGATCACCTCCAACGGACATATCCTTGCGGAGAAATTGCCTTTTGCCAAAACAGATTTGCTTTTTGCTGATCTAGACCTTGAACACCTGGCCTTTGACCGCCGGAAACGCCACATCAAAACCGAGCTAGCTGCCAGCCCTGCTATAGTGACAAATACTGAGCGAACCCAGAACGATCTGTTATCCCCGGCAGTAAAAAATCCTTTCTTACCCGCGGAATCAGTGGAGAACAGGGGTGAAAGATTTCAAGCAGCCGTCGATATTCAGGCCCAAGGTCTGGCCACCAGACTACGCTCCATAAAACAAAAACGGATTGTCCTGGGGCTAAGCGGTGGTCTCGATTCAACTTTAGCCCTGTTGGTAGCATATGAAGCAAGTTTTATCTTGGAAATAGCACCGGCTGAGATGATCCACACTCTCATTATGCCGGGCCCGGCCAGCAGCAGTCATACCCGGGAGAACGCCCAGAAACTTGCCGCGGCGCTCGGTGTCATCAGTAAGGTAATCGAAATAGACAAGTTGGTAGCGATGGAGCTGGATGCGCTCGATCACGACTCGGACACCCAAGACATAACATATGAGAACGTTCAAGCAAGAGCTCGCACGAATTTACTTTTCAACTATGCCAACATGCATCGAGGAATTGTCTTGGGGACGGGAGATTTGAGTGAAATTGCATTAGGTTGGTGCACTTATAATGCCGACCAACAAAGCCATTACAACGTGAATGCCTCCATACCAAAGACTTTGGTAAAACATTTAGTAACTTACTTGTCTCACCAAGCAAAATATGCAGATGCATTACCGGTACTTGAATCCATATTGGCCACGCCGATTACCCCGGAGCTGACAACAGATAACAGCGGAGAAATCTCACAAACGACGGAAACGATAATTGGCCCGTATGAACTGCATGATTTTTTCCTTTATCACCTAATAAGGTGGGGGGATCGAACCGAAAAAATCATCTACCTCGCCCGGCAAGCTTTTGCAGATGTCTATGAGGAAGAAGAAATCGAACATTGGTTCAAAGTCTTTATAACCCGTTTTGCCAAAAGTCAATTCAAAAGAGAGACCATTCCGAACGGACCGAAAGTGGGAAGTGTCAGCTTAAGCCCGCGCGGGGACTGGAGAATGCCTCCAGATATTATCAATGTCGCCTTATGGAATAATTAAAAGCCTTACCCCTCACATTTTGTCAAAATCTCCTCTCAGATCTTTTGTTTTACAACCTGACCAGATTGGGAAAAAGCGCTTATTGTCTGATAAAATCTGCTACGGATATCTGTATTCCGATTGGCAATGATCTTGATCAGGGCTGAACAGAGTCTGATCAATCTTAAATTGTTTGAGGCGACACCCATACAGGTATCGCCTCATTTGTAAACATATGCAATGGCAAAAATGTTCAGATGTGCTGCATGGTAGGCATTCCCTACATCATGCCGCCCATACCGCCCATTCCTCCCATGCCGCCCATACCGGCAGCTGCGGATGCTTCGGATTTCTTCTCCGGCTTATCGGCAACCAGAACCTCGGTTGTCAAAAGAAGGGCTGCGATCGAAGCCGCATTTTGCAGAGCTGACCTGGTTACTTTGGCAGGGTCAATGACACCTGACTTGATCAGGTCCTCAACGATACCTGTTGCGGCATTCAGACCGAAGGATCCCTCTTGGGACTCAACTTCTTGTACCTGTACAGAACCCTCAAGGCCTGCGTTGATTGCAATCCACTTCAAAGGTTCTTCAAGTGCCTTGGAAACGATCCTGGCTCCGGTAGCTTCATCGCCGCTCAGCTCTGAGGCCAGCTTTTGGACTGCCTTACGGCTACGCAAAAGGGCTGTGCCTCCACCGGCAACTATACCTTCGTCAATCGCTGCCCTGGTGGCAGAAAGAGCATCCTCGATGCGGTGCTTCTTCTCTTTGAGTTCCACTTCGGTGGCTGCGCCAACTTTTACCACGGCTATGCCGCCGGCAAGCTTAGCGAGTCTCTCCTGAAGTTTTTCACGATCCCAATCAGAATCAGTCTCTTCGATTTCCCGTCTGATCTGAGCGACTCTGCCTTTGACTTCTTCTGCTTGACCGCCGCCGTCGATGATCGTGGTGTCATCTTTGGTGACAACCACTCTTCTGGCTTGGCCGAGTAGATCTACGGTGGCAGATTCCAGTTTGAGACCGACTTCTTCGGCGATTACTTGGGCACCTGTCAATACGGCTATATCGCCCAAAATGGCTTTTCTTCTCTCGCCGAACCCCGGGGCTTTGACTGCAACGGAAGAGAACGTGCCGCGAATCTTGTTGACGACCAAAGTAGCCAAAGCTTCGCCTTCCACGTCTTCTGCGATAATCAAAAGAGGATGTCCTGTCTGCATGACTTTTTCAAGCACGGGGAGCAGGTCGTGTACGGCGGAGATCTTAGAGTTGACAATAAGAATATTGGGATTGTCAAGAATCGTTTCTTGCCTCTCCTGGTCGGTTACAAAGTGCGGAGACAGGTAACCTTTGTCGAACTGCATACCTTCCGTAAACTCAAGCTCGAGACCGAATGTATTTGACTCCTCAACCGTTACCGTACCGTCTTTACCGACTTTGTCGATAGCCTCGGCAAGTACTTCTCCGACAGCGGCATCAGCAGCTGATATAGAGGCAATTTGGGCTATTTCGTGACGGCCTTCTATTTCTTTGGATTGGGCTTTGATCGATGCTACAGCTACGGCTACGGCCTTTTCGATACCCTTTTTCAAAGCGAGGGGGTTGGCACCGGCAACTACGTTGCGCAGACCTTCTTTGACAAGGGCCTGGGCCAATACGGTAGCAGTCGTTGTACCGTCACCGGCCACATCGTTAGTTTTTGTGGCTACCTCTTTTACCAATTGGGCGCCCATATTCTCATACGGGTCTTCCAATTCAATTTCCTTGGCTATCGTTACGCCGTCGTTTGTTATTGTCGGAGCGCCGAATTTTTTATCCAGGACAACGTTTCTCCCTTTCGGGCCCAACGTTACCTTAACTGTATCAGCCAGCTTATTGACACCGGCCTCGAGGCCACGACGAGCTTTTTCGTCAAAATGTAAAATTTTAGGCATTACTTACCCACCTTGGCCAAGACGTCACGGCTGGATAGGATCAGTAATTCCTCTCCTTCGACGGTTATTTCCGTTCCTCCGTATTTGGAGTAAACAACTTTATCGCCTACTTTTACGTCAAGTGGAATAATCTCTCCTGTGCTGTCTGCCCTGCGTCCCGGTCCGACAGCTATTACATCACCTTGCTGTGGCTTTTCTTTGGCAGTATCGGGAATTACAAGACCTGAAGCTGTCCTTTCCTCTGCCTCGCTCGGACGTACTACAATACGGTCATCCAATGGATACAAACTCATTACATTAGCCTCCTATTTTTCATTGGCCTTTAGCCTATTACCGTTTTCCATTGCCAAAATTTGACATACGGCATTTTGGCACTCTATACTATCGAGTGCTAGTATATGTCTTTTTTGTGCCTTTGGCAACTCATAACGCTAATATCTGCAGAAAAATTTTTATTTTCCATACATACGAGGCTGACAGCCAAGGCCTTTGTGGGATCTTTCAGTCTGCTATCACGCATAGCGGTGTTCCTCAAGGAAAAATTGATTGATCAATTCGAAAATCAAAATCCGTCAGAAGAAATTTCCCCTTATTGTCTATTGATACCGATAACAAGATATATCTATAACGTTCTCTTCGAATCTATAATAAGACGATTCGGTTAAAAATATCTTTGCTTCCAACAAAACGGTCGATCTCTTGCCAAAAACACGCCGCTCCCACACTACACCTCTTTTATTTCTCCATTACCTATATATATATATATATATATATATTGGCTCTCGCCCTGGTAAATATACCTATCGCATGGCAGTTATCTGATTTGGCACACCAGGAAGTTGAGCACTTCAAATAACGGTCATCTTTACCATGCGACATTAGTTCCGTTTGTCCCTGCGACAACTCGTTTTTTCGTGTGCCACAGCGTTTAAGAAAGCTTTGAACGTCTTCAACGCTTGCAAGACTACGGATGTATCAGCGTGACCCATACAGCCGCTCGGGATTCGTTAGGATCGAGGCATGACCGTCGGACCGGAACTATGATCATGGTGTCACCGTCCAGTCTCATAGACCAGTATTAGATCTACATCCTTGCCTATATAGGTCGGTAGGGATATTTCTTACTGCCGTGTTGTTGGTTCTCCTTCGTCAGAATATGGATTAACGAACGCCTTCATCTGCTCCCACCTTAGAGGTAGGGCACTACCGGCGAGCGGGAAGAATGTAAAATTCGTCTTTGACATCTGCGGTTGGAGTCCGCTGATGATCCGACGGTGGGGGTCGGCGGCGGCGAAAGCGTCGAGACTGGCCCTGTCATCCCAAACAGAGAATGTCCAAAAGGTCTTGCGCATCAACTCTGCGTTGAGGGCGTAACCGACAAGGCCGGGAGTCTTAGCGAGTTGCTTGCGGATCTCGAGCGTGGCAAGCATAAACCCGGGGATGGAACGATATGACTTGAGCCGTAGCCGTGAGGCCATGGCTAGATACTCACGGTCGGGATCAACCCGGTGGCCTTCAACCCAGGGAAGTGCCGGCATGAAAATCTCCTTGTCAATAAGTGTTTCGTAAATTAAAATTCATTATAAGGTTCATGCTATATCATCATGCGGATAAACCGGCGCCTTTTTTCCTGTTGCAAGGACCGCACAGGATTTGCAGATTGGCTTCGGACGTGGCACCGCCAAGCGCTATTGGGATTATGTGATCAAACTGCAATTCGGTTGTCGAACCGCATTTTTGGCATTTGCCTCTGTCCCGTGTCCACACCAATTGCCTCAGATCCTCGGGGATGGCACCTCGTCTTGCCGGTTGAGGAGAGACCCCGGATGCGACTATTGCTTTTGCACGCTCGACACGTTGCTTCTCCCGTTGCTGTTTGGTCACCAGAAGGGCGTATACATCATCGGCGGCTAAATTTTCATTATCCCAATAGTACTTGGATTCGAACAGCCAATAAGTACGTTCTCCGACTCTGGCTACACCTACAGGTACACTACGTTGTTTATCCCATATGTTTTGATATTGACTTTTATGAATTTTTGCCACATTGTAAACAGTTTTTCCAATTGTCATTGTCATCAAGCCGTTACCTGTGAAAAAACCAGGTTTGTGGCTTATACTGATATTCTCTACACGCCTTAGCATTTTAGAATTATATATACAAAAAATCTTTATATCCAACTGCAATACAAGTTCCTACACTATAGAAATCTTCCCTGAGGTGTACGGCAAATATCTTGATGGCAAAATTATTTCAGCCCTATCAAATAGATTTTCTTGAAAATTCTTGAGAATTGCTGACTGGCGCTGACATGCATTGAGGCCCCTCATCGGAAGGTCTATAAGAAATTATTGGTGATGATCGACCTCCCTGTCTTATCTATCACGCACCACAATTCCTTATCCCTCGACAAAAGCAATTGGACACAGACAATTATAATTTGTCGATCCAGCCGATTCTTTGATACCAATTTCGGAGCTGACTTTGATTGATTGCTTTTGACCCATCATCCGGATCATGGTTTCACTGGAATAAGATAAGTTATCAAATGATGGCGCTAATAAAGCTTTTGTCTTATTGGTAGAGAAAAATATATGTCATAACATGTATTTCTAAAACGATAAGTTATTTAATTAGTCACTCACTTGATATCAGTATTTCTGCTTTATGCGAGCCTGACGGGAGGACTATCAATCTATGTTCTGTTTACCAACAATTTAGAAATTCCTATCGAATATTTATTATATGAAAGTTGTCATGAGTAAAATATGGCAGAGATTGGCTTGCCCTGTTTCATCCAGAATCATAACTCAATCAGTTCAGATAGAGATAACATATCTTTGTACTCTTCACCGTCTCACAGCTTTCGTTTGTGCTTTACTGACAATTTATCAATTGCGGTTATTAATATTCGTCTTCTCTGTAATATCAACTGAAATATTTGACGAGCTTTTTACAAAAGAACTATAGTTATCTCTCATGACGTAAATAAATAATTTTATGATAAGAAAAAGAGTCGTCTATAGGTGACAGAGAGATTGACCTTTGGTGGATAGAATATTTTCCCCATCAAATAACTACATTTGGTCAATATGAAAAGTCTGTAATATTGATTAATTATAAAAATGGGGACAATCTGTGATAAACGAACTTGAAAAAACCATATCATTAAATATACGTAAGGGATTATCCACCATGATACCTCCCTGTGATAGAGCTAGTACAACTGTATCAGGCGATTTTCTGGTGGAATTACTGCGTGCCCGCGGCTATCATGAAAAAGGTTTGGTAATAATCGGAGCCACCATAACGGAAAGCTTTGATTGCTCTGATCTTGAGGTAACAGCTCCTATCCGCCTGCTTGAATGCAGATTTAGAAAGCCTATCAAATGTTCCCGGGCTAATTTATATCTTCTTGACCTTAGTGACAGTAGCCTGCCTGGATTTGTTATTGATAAGGCTACTATTACTCATGGTCTTCTGCTTTGCCGCACATCTATAACGGCTGAAGACCCTACTTCTCCGGTAATTGATGGAGCTCTTTTGAAGGTTAACGGGGATGTAGATCTCACCTCTTCCCACATAAATGGAGAGGTTCGTCTCCACGGTACTGTTATAGGCGGAGGTCTTCACTGTGAAGGTGCCACACTTAGCAACAAGAATGGTGTCGCATTGAGGATGAGCCGGGCGGAGGTAAAAAGCAGTGTCTACTTCACCGATGGTTTCCGTGCGACAGGAGAGGTTCGTCTCCTCGGTACTGTTATAGGCGGAGGCTTCTATTGCACAGGTGCCGCACTTAGCAACGAGAATAGTGTCGCATTGAGGATGGACCGGGCGGAGGTAAAAAGCAGTGTGTTCTTCCAGGGTGGTTTCAGTGCAACAGGAAAGGTCCGTCTCCTGGGTACTGTTATAGGCGGAGGCTTCTATTGTAAAGGTGCCAAACTTGAGAACGAGAAGGGTGTCGCATTGACAATGGACGGGGTGGACGTGAAAGGCAGTGTGTTCTTCGAAATCTGTTCGATAAATAGCGAAAAGTCGCAACGAACTATCAGCCTCAAGGGCTCCTGCATTTCAGGTATAAGACTGTTGCTCAAAGACAAAAATATTTTTAAAGACTCTCGACTTGACACTTGTCTACTCTTAGACGAAGCCTCTTATCAAATGATTTCCGTAGAGAATCCAGAGGATCCAGATACCACTACTGACAATAAGAAATCTTCTTCACTCCATACCTACCGGAAAAAGTTTGTTCGGTGGTTGAAGTGTAACGGCACTTTACATCAGTTTCCAGGTGGAGTCTATGCTTCTCTCCTGTCCGGTCAAAAGAGTGGCAATAAAACATTTCCTGCCACCTACGACACCGCGGCACGCGTGTTACGCGGATCCGGAGAGGAGCAATTAGCCAAAGAGCTGTTGTTGGAAAAGAATCGTCAATTGCGCAATGCCAAAGGAAAATCCGGCAAGTTCGTGGGTTGGCTTTTCGACATCACTGTCGGTTATGGATATCGTCCGCTTCTTGCTTTGCCTTGGGTCGGCGGGATCTATTTGATAGCGGTAATAATTTTTTGGTTGGCCTCTCATCACAGTGGTATTGTGGCTACTCCGCTGGCGGGAACCAAGGGTTTCCCTTCTGTTTTAAAATCGTCTTCTTCCTATCCTTCGTTTTCGGCATGGAATTATGCATTCGGTGCCTTTTTCACTCCGTTTGTACATCTACCCGGGATACAAGCCTGGCGATCGAACGCCGTCAACGGATGGGGAATCTCTGTAAGAGTGATGCTTTGGGTTGAACCTATAATTTTGTGGGCACTTGCAATTACTCTTGGAGCAAGCCTTGCCGGAATAGTCAGACGAGACAAAAATTGAGTTATCTCATAACTCTAAACCGAAGTTCCTCGGGCAAGATCCATAGCCGCTGTACATAACAGGTGATGAGATTTCATTGGATCATTTGAAATAGAGAGTCTCCCATTGCAAGCTCATCATCTTGCATGGTTTTTCGCTTCAAACGAACTAAGGGGACTCTTCTGACATATACATTTCAGCCATTATTGTTTTATTTGTGTTTCACGTGTCTCGGTAACAAAGACCGCACTCACCAGAGCACCGAACAATGCTGCACCGGCAAAGAACAAGAGACCGGCTCCCGGACCTGAGATCGAAGCGAGCACCCCGTATAAGGTAACCCCGATAATCCCGCCCAAACGGCCGCCTGCTTGGCTCACTCCTTGTCCACTACCCGAGATGGGAATTGCAAAAGATTCAGCTGGAATAATCACCGTAGTCTTGTCCGGGCCACCTGCTCCAAAAAAATATCCCAGGGCCAGTAAAACTCCCACCCAAATACCCGGCAAGTGAACCGACGCCATCAAAAGCACTCCGAGTAATCCAAACGCTATCGCCCGACCCAAAAAGCCTATTACCTGCAGGGGGCGTCTTCCTATGCGTTCTATGAAAAACACGGTAAGGAGGGCGGCCGGAATAGTAACGGCCTTTACTCCTGTTGCCCCGGCCGCACCGGCAGCGGCACTTGCACCGAGCACGGTTGACAACAAGAGAGGCAAAACCAAGGTAATACCCTGGTCTCCAACTTGATAGCAAAAAGTAGCAACTGTGTTAGCAAGAAGGGCTTTCCGCTCTTTGCGTCCGGCAAAAGAAGCCAGGATTGAGGATATATCCGGCAAACGTTCCACTTCCCAACTGCCTGACTCCCCGATAAACGAGCGAAGAGCCAAAATTGGAAGAGCCAGCAATACTCCGACCCCAAGGGTTATCCGCCACCCGTTTGAAAACAACGAGAGAAAAACCGCTCCCAGTCCGTAAGAGGAGAGGACTCCGAAATTGGCGGCCCACATGATCCAGGCCATTGAGCGGCCACGCTTATTTTGCGGCACAATCTCAGATACATACGGAAAGACAACGGCAAAATCTGCGCCTATGGCAAGCCCAGTTACCACCCGCCCTGCGGCGAGAACCCCAAAGTCAGGGGCAAGAGCCGATGCCAATGCACCTATAATAAACATGGCCCCGTCTGCCAGGATAAGAGAACGCCGGCCGATACGATCTGAAACTATCCCGGCTACAAGCGACCCAAAAAGCATACCTATAAGTGTTACGGTCCCTAAAGTAGAGGCAACAGCCGCACTTACATGCCAAAGATGTTCGACAGGGACCATAGCATCAGAAATCGCACCCAAATCAAAACTGCCGATAAAAATCCCTGATCCGGCAAGAAGTGCCTGGATTTTCCAGGAACGGCTGATCACAGTACTTTTTCGACTGCCATTTGGTCTTTTTAGCGACGGCATCGCTCTCCCTTTATTTTCTGACTTAACATATATCAGGTAACCCTGATACTATATATCAGGTAATCCTGATATATAGTCAAAAAATAAGATTTTCCTTTTTCCTATAAATTATAGTCCCCCGTTGGAAAATTAAATCTGAAGTAAATGCAATACCAAGATGCCGGTTATCCGAACAAAGACGTTACCTATCAGCAGGTATTTGTTTTCAGTAAACCTGATTGAATGCCCGGTGCGATAAAAAAGGTGTTCTGTCTCTTGTTTGTATAAATTCTGACCGGGTAACACTTACCGGTTGACAGATAAAAATATCTATAGCGGTAAAAATAATGATCGTCGACTCTTCAGGATGCAAATTGGAAAAGGGAGCCGAGACAATCTCGCTCACCTTTTTCTGATTCAGTCCCTTCTTTCAGATAAAGAGAAGGATTTCCCATCCCATATCTACCGCTCCTCGTATTGGGAGATACGGGATAAGTTACGAGCCCCCCTTACGCTGATGCTTGCTTCCTCCCGTTGTCTCTCTTTGGGGCAAAGAGATAAGTGCAATCTGTTTTATGGAAAAGTAAAAAATGGGCGCAGCAGATGGAGCATCTGAGATGAAGAACTCACAGCAAATTGCTGCTTTTAAATAAAGTTTTGCCGATGGGCCTGAGTTGGGTTAATCGCCAATTCGGACAAAGCCTACAGCCGTCCGGGATATATTGCGATGACTATGGTTAATATGTAGCCATTTGGGTTTCTAAAAAAGTTGACATTTTTACATCTTGGTTAGAGATATTTTTATATACACTAGGAGTATATATGGCTGTTACTCATCATATCTACTTGACACAGCAAACTTTAGCAAGATATGGATACGTCTTATTTTCATCGCTGCAGGAAAAGATGACGATAAAGGCAATGCCATTATCTTCTTGTTAGCCGCTGTATTTAGAATACGCCCAGAATCTCTCCGGCATCTATGACCAAATAGTCTGTGTCGTTAAGACGAACTTCGGTTCCTGAATATTTTGGAAACAATACAGTCTCCCCGACTTTTACCTTAATCATTTCAGTGTCATCGCCCACAGCTATTACTTCGCCTTTCTGCGGTTTTTCTTTTGCTGTATCTGGAATTACCAAACCACTGGAAGTGACGCTTTCCTCGTCCAAAACTTTCAGCAGTACTCTTTGACCAATAGGCCTTAGCGGAGAAGCCATCTCACAAACCCCTTTCATTGATTTTGAATTAGCTATGAATTTTTTATCACAAGATAATAAATTACTTATAAAATCTCTTTTGTCACCCTACCGGTCTTAGGCCAAGCAGTTTCTCGACTCGTCTTTGATCAAAGCCTATGATGATTTGATTATCAATCTCAATGACCGGAACACCCATTTGCCCGGATCTTCTAACAAGATCCATGGCAGCTTTTTGATCTTTTGACACGTCGATTTCTTTATAAGGAACTTTTCTTTCCCTCAAAAAAGACTTTGCTCTGTTGCACCAAGGGCACGTCGGTGTTGTAAATACAAGCACTCTATGCGGTTTGGGTGTCGCTTCAGCGGACATAGTTATTACCTCCCTAAATTTTATGAGGCAACAGACTTACCGGGCCTCACTTTACTTTCGTCCGGTTTCTGCCTATATACCCCATATGGTATATATAATATTCAACACAGTGGTTTGTGAAATATTCCGGGATGATTCCCACAAAGAAATATTTCTGGTGGGGAAGTAAAAGATTGCCTTATGGGGCAGTGTCTGATTTTAGATACTGGGTATGAAGAATAATCTGTTCTGTTGAGAAACTCAGGTTTCCGGTGAAGAGGTCGGGTTAGATATTTTGGCTATCTTCGGGAGGCAAATCCGGGAAAAAGAGAGCTATCTCCCTTGCTGCTGCTTCCGGGCTGTCAGAACCATGGACCAGATTCTCGGCGGCGTGTACCCCGAAATCTCCTCTGATGGTTCCCGGCCTTGCTTCAGCCGGATTTGTTTCGCCGATCATGGCCCTTGCAGTCAGCCATGCCCCCGGGACATGTGACTCCAGCACCATGACAAAAGACGGTGAACGGGTGATGAACTCTAAAAGTTCGGGGTAAAATGCCCTGCCTGCATGTTCAACATAATGTTCTTTTGCCAGCTGCTGGTCAATACGCCTGAGCTCTCCGGCGATAAGTCTGAGACCCTTTTTTTCAAAGCGTCCTATGATCTCTCCCAATAAGCCGCGCTCTACGGCATCAGGTTTACAAATGACAAGTGTTCTGCTCATATCAAATGACTAGATTAGCCTATTAAAACAGCTGGCGGGCAATTCCGACAACATATAATGACCCAGTTATCAAAATAAGGCCGTTCTCGTCAATTGAATCTCTCGCCCATTCCACCGCAGCCGGTACGTCACCGGCATCAAAAGAATGTATTCCAAGCTCTTCACCTGCTTCTTTGACATAATGTCCCGGAAGAGCTCTGAGAGAAGGCGGCGTACAGGCCGCGAGAGTAATATTTGGGCTATCTCCTTTTGGAGATATTTTTTTGTCAAATATTTTCCGAAGATTAAGAGCTTCCAACATCTTCTTTGGTTCTCGGCCCCTGAGGACTCCCATGATGACAATGACATTTTCAAACGCAGGAAAATCTTCTTCGATCGCTTCGGAAAGCACGGACATACCGGCTTCATTATGTGCCCCATCCAAGAGGACGAGAGGAGATCTGCCGACAATTTCCAGCCGCCCTACTACTTGGACCTGTTGCAAAGCCGACTCCAATAAGTCCTGATCTATCGGATGACCTATCAGTTGTTCGGCAGCTGCTATGGCAATGGCGGCATTGTCTCCCTGGTGTCTGCCATGCAGTGGAATAAACAAATTTTCATAGTTGGAAAACGGTGTATACAGATTCAGCAATCTGCCGCCGTGCGCCACTTCCGCCGAGTTGTAATCAAAATCGACCCCTCGGACAAGGACCTCGCTTGCGCCTTGTTCCAAGGCTTTCTCTTTGAGTAGCTCTGCCAAAACCGGGTCTCTCTCCCCTTGCAGGAAAATAGATCCGGGTTTGACAATGCCTACTTTTTCCAAGGCAATATCTCGTTTGGTAGGGCCCAAGATCTCCACATGATCAAGATCGATATTGGTCAGGACAGACACAGAGGCATCGCAGGCACTGGTGGCATCATAGCGTCCGCCCATCCCTACTTCGATCACGGCAGCGTCTACTGCCTGGTCGCTGAAAAAAATAAAGGCTGCCGCAGTCATCAGCTCAAACCAAGTAGGCGGAATTTCCAACTTACCAGACGAAAGTAAAAATGTTTCCAAATAATTCAGCAAGCTCAGCAAATAGGCAAGCTCTTCATCGGTTACCGGCTTGTCGTTGACGACTATCCGTTCATTGAGAGTCTCCAAATGGGGGCTCGTATAGGTGCCGACGTTAAGGCCCAGCTCCAAAAGAACAGATGAAGCTATTTTTGTCGTCGAACCCTTGCCGTTTGTACCGGTAATTTGCAGGATCGGGTAATTGCTATCGGGACGAGATAAAGTGTCCAAAATAGCGTTGATACGCTCCAAGGTGGGCTCGGATGCTCTTCCCGCTCTCCCTTTTTCAATGGCTTCCAAATTGACATGAGAATCGAGGTAAGACAAAGCGTCGCCTACCGACAACAACTTATGTTGTTTGGAAGTTACTTTCGGGACATGCAAAGGATTGTTGTTGTCAGGATGCGGCACGTCTCGTTTGATCCGTCTTACCGCCGGGAGAACGCGGTATCAGAGTCGGGGCAACGTGCTCCAAAACGACATCCTTATCTACCACGCACTTACCGACATCGCTTCTGCTTGGTATGTCATACATCACATCGAGGAGGACTTCCTCCAGAATAGCCCTCAGGCCTCTGGCACCCGTACCTCTCAAAAGGGCCTGGTCGGCCACTGCTTCCAAAGCGTCTTCTGTGACTTCCAAGTCGACGTTGTCGAGGTGGAAAACTTTTTTGAACTGCTTCGTCAAAGCATTCTTCGGTTCGACAAGAATCCTCACCAAAGCGTCCCTGTCCAAATTGGAAACAGCCCCTATCACCGGCAACCTGCCGACGAACTCTGGGATCAAGCCGAATTTCAACAAGTCTTCGGGCAGGACTTCAAGATAAACTTTATTGTCGTCATAGCGCTTGGACTTTCTGACATCAGCCCTGAAGCCTATCCCTGATTTACCGATCCTGCTCTCGATGATTTTATCGAGACCGGCGAATGCCCCACCGCAGATAAACAAGATGTTGGTGGTGTCAATCTGAATGAATTCTTGATGAGGGTGCTTTCTTCCCCCTTGGGGCGGAACCGATGCTACGGTTCCCTCCAAAATCTTCAAAAGGGCCTGTTGTACCCCTTCTCCGGAAACGTCTCTGGTGATGGAAGGGTTTTCGCTCTTTTTGGCGATCTTGTCGATCTCGTCGATATAGATAATGCCCGTTTCGGCTTTTTTGACATCGTAATCGGCAGCCTGGATCAGTTTCAACAGGATGTTTTCCACGTCTTCACCCACATAGCCGGCCTCTGTCAAAGCCGTGGCATCTGCTATAGCAAAAGGAACGTTCAACATTCTGGCCAGCGTTTGGGCAAGGAGGGTTTTCCCGCAACCGGTCGGGCCCAGCAACAAGATGTTTGATTTGGACAATTCTACGTCTCCGTCGGCATGCGTAGAACCGACTTGCATCCTCTTGTAATGGTTGTATACGGCGACGGAAAGTATCTTCTTCGCTGTTTCCTGGCCGATGACATAGTCATTGAGAAACTCGTTGATTTCACGAGGCTTTGGGAGATCTTCGAAATTTATCTCGGTAGTATCCGAGAGTTCCTCTTCTATGATGTCGTTGCATAATTCTATGCACTCATCACAGATATAGACACCAGGTCCTGCTATCAGTTTTTTAACTTGCTTTTGTGATTTCCCACAAAAACTACATTTAACTAACTCACCGCCGTCACCGAATTTAGCCACGGGCCCCTCCAGTAATCAGACCGCTTGTGCAATAGCGATCGAGCCTACATTTTCTCTATTGGTTATTACTTCGTCAATCAAACCGTAGTCGCAAGCTTCTTTTGCGCTCATAATAAAATCTCTGTCAGTATCTTTTTGGATCCGCTCAACAGGCTGTCCGGTATCACTCGCCAGCATATCGTTCAGTAAGTCCCTCATCCGCAAAATTTCTTTTGCTTGCAATTCGATATCGGTAGCTTGTCCGGCAGCTCCTCCGTAAGGCTGGTGGAGAAGGATTCTGGCGTGGGGCAAAGCATAGCGCTTTCCCCGCGTCCCCGAAGCGAGAAGCACGGCAGCGGCCGATGCGGCTTGTCCGAAGCAAAAAGTCGACTTATCAGGGCGTACATACTTCATGGTGTCATAGATGGCAAACAGAGCCGTTATGTCTCCGCCCGGAGAGTTGATGTAGATGTTGATGTCTTTTTCCTGGTCTTCCGACTCCAAAAACAACATCTGGGCGCAGACCAAATTGGCCACGGTATCATCTATGGGCGTACCGATAAAAATGATGCGTTCTTTGAGAAGCCTTGAGTAAAGGTCATAGGACCGCTCACCTCTGGCATCTTTTTCCACCACTACCGGTACTAAATATCCGGTTGCTTTCATTTGCTACATACCCCCGCTCGTTGAGTCTGTATCGGTGCTTTTTGAAGCATCTTCTTCCAGATTACCGCCACTTGAGGTTTTATCCTCTTCTTTAACGCTATTTATTTCAAAAGTTTCATCTGATAGCTCTTCTCCGATCTCTTCTTCATCGTCTTCCAAGAGTGATCTGTCGAGGTGGTGGCCTGCTTCATCTACTATTTCGACACGATCGAGCAGTATCTCCAAAGCTTTTTGGATTTTCTTTTCCCGCTTGAAATCTTCCAGGTTGTTTTGTTTGGCAATGGCCTCGCGGACATCGGCGACACCGAGATTCATCTGCTGGGCCAATTTCACCATTTCATTATCAAGCTCGAGTTCATCTAAAATAATCTGCTCTTTTTCGGCAAAAGCCAGAAGGGCAAGTTCAGCCAAAACGTCCTTTTGTGCTTTTTCTTTGGCCTGTTCAAGCAATTCTTCTTCGCTTTGCCCAAGGATTTCCAAGTACTTATTCATTTTGATGCCCATTTGGTTGACCCTGCCGATCAGATCCTGCAAAATGCGCGCTGTCCCTTCTCTCACCAAAGATTCGGGAGCCTCCAGGGGCAAAAGTTTCACCAGTTCTTCGATGGCCTTTTCGCGAAAAGCCGCTCTGGCAGCAATACGCTTGGAATTTGTTATTTCCTTGGCTAAATCGGCCCGTAGGTCCGCCATGGTCTCAAATTCCGATACATCTTTGGCAAAGTCATCATCGGCCTCAGGGAGGACTTTCTCGCGTACCAGTTTTATATGGAAAGAAACGTGGGCTTTGCCTCCGGGGGCTTCTTCGGCGTCATATTCGACATCGTCGCCCACTTTGACGCCTGTCAGCACTTTATCAGCGGCCTCGATAAGCTCGCCTTTGCCGATTTCATAGACAAAGTCTTCAACTGTCAGCTCGTCCACCACTTCGGAGCCTCTGGTGCCCTTCATGTCCAAGGTGATGACGTCTCCGATTTTACTTTTCCGTTTGACCTCGTTCAAAACCGCCATTTGCTCACGCATATGATCTATCTGGTGCTCGATGTCATCGTCGCCGGCAACGGGAGACTCTATAGTCACTGTGATATTCTCATAGCCTTCGATGTCTGCTATCGGCCTGACGGGGACTGTGGCTTCATAGACCAGCTTGCCAGACTCTTCCCCCTCTTTGATGTCTATTTCAGGAGGGGCTATTACGTCGATATTTTCTATATCGACGGCTTCATCGTAAGTCTTTGGAATCAGATCTCTGAGGGTCTCCTGCCTGATCGTTTTTTTCCCGAGTCTTTGGGCCAATACGCGAGCAGGCACTTTACCCGGCCTGAACCCTGGTACTCTGACTTCGCGCGCCAGATGCCTCAGGGTCGCGTCTTCAGCTGCCTGCAGATCTTCCTCGTCGACCTCGACAATCAGCTTGACTTTATAATCTTCTAGAGTTGTGCTTGATGTATGCATACTTATTTGAGCTTACCTATATTTGGAACAGATCTTTGTCAATTTTGCGCTAAACCAAAAATATCTTCAAAGATTGCCGGTTCTCCTTCAAATATTGTCTACGATATAAAGTGTTATTGGCGGGGTGTGGCGCAGTTTGGTAGCGCGCGTGCTTTGGGAGCATGAGGTCCTCGGTTCAAATCCGGGCACCCCGACCATAGCCAATACCTGCCAATGCTTTATTGGTCTTGTTGTATCTCCGATGATCAAAACGGACAGTTACTTTTTACAGATAAGCTAAAATGGCTTTACGATGATTACAGATGCAGAGAAAAGCGCTTCTTTCAGCTTATTCAAATTGCATCCATTGAATAAAATAACTACTTCCACCAGCGGATAAAAATGAAAATTGAACAATTTTTTCGGGAAAGCCATATATTTATAGTCACGGGAAAAGGCGGAACCGGTAAAACCGTTTCTTCGGTTGCCCTGGCCATGCTTGCCGCTGAATACGGGCTGAATACCTTACTGGTTACGTTCGAAGCCGATTCCCATATATTCGAATTGCTCAATGTGAAAGTCCAACCTGAGAACAGCTCATCTCGGATCGGGGAAAATCTGTACGTCCGCTTGATCACGGCAGAAGATGCCCTGCTGACCTATTTGCTGGAACACGGACTGGGCAAGGTCTCAAAACGGCTTTTATCCACCAATACCATTGACGTAATCGCCAATGCCATCCCGGGTATCCAGGAAATATTGATTCTCGGCAGACTAAAGCAATTGGAACGCGACCAGGTGGCCGAGGTCATTATCGTAGATGCCCCGGCCACCGGGCATGCCATTACTTTGCTGACAAGTCCCACCGGGCTGACGTTTGCCGCCAGAGGAGGAGCCCTCAAAAAACAGGCCGACGAGGTGAGCGAAATGCTCAAAGACAATACCCGCTGTCAGGTACTGCTCGTAACGATTCCGGAAGAGACCCCGATCAACGAAGCCATCGATGCCGCTTATCTGATTGAGGACAAAACCGATGTAGCTCTCGGACCCATCATCGTCAACCAAATTTACGACGCCTTGCCAGGCCTGACAACAGATGCCGCCGATGCGGCGCTGCAGGCTGGAATCCAAAATATTGATCGTGATGTCTTGGGTCTCTTGGATCAAGCCGCAAAGTTTCGCTTGTCCAGATTGGAAACACAAAAAGAATTACTAGATAAATTGGACGGCGGAATAGCTCTGCAGAAAATTTATTTGCCTTTGATCTTGGAAAAAGATTTTACGAAAGATTCCATTGTTGCCCTGTCAAAATGTCTGGGAAAACAGATAACAGAGCTTGAAAATATTTTTATCTAAAAACAAGGCTCTTATAAAATAGAACAAATATCTATTTTCTGATATTTATCTTGCCTCTTTTAAATCAAATTCTTTTTGTGATCGCCATATTTATGACATACGTTGTTTATATAGCTGTATTGCATATTATTTTCTAGATCAGATATTTCCCAATATCAAAACCCGGATGATTGGTTTTATACAGGGTATTTCATGCTGTGCTATCCGTCTTTTTGCTTTGTCAAGAACCAAGCCGATCTTTTGACCTCTCTTGACTCGAGGTTTTTTTCATCAGATGATCTTTTGACAAAAGAGGTTTCCCACAAACAATATCCCCTGTTGTTATATAGGTAAAAGATACCTATACTTTCTTTCATCTCCCAAAATAACCTATCGTTTGGCAAAAATGCTGACTTGGATCTCTGTTATGAGGCCATAGCAGATCGTGATTTTCCCAGCTAACAATCGGCCATTGCTTTTGCCAAGAAGACCTTGAATAAAAATATACAACTCTGATTGCTTGGAGTTGTATAATCGATTAAAAATCGACACTGTAAAGCCTTATTTGGAATAGTCTAAGATTCAAATGAACACTGATCCACACTCCTCGCCGGAGACAGATGCCCTCAACGCTTCCGGCGTTTTTGACCTCCTGTCTGAAAAATCGGTCATTGTCTGTCTTGGCCCGGGAGGCATAGGGAAAACCACGGTTTCGGCTGCTCTTGCGGTAGCAGCGGCTATAAAAGGTCTCAGAGCCTGTGTGATCACCATAGATCCGGCACGACGTTTAGCCGATGCCCTCGGTATCGAAGGCGTGGACAATGAACCTAAAAGTATCAAAGGCGACTGGTCCGGAAAATTGGACGCAGTTATGTTGGATGCCTCCGCCACCTTCAATGAATTGATCAAAAGATATGCAAAAGACGAACAGCAGGCCTCTGAGATACTCCAAAATCCGCTTTATATCAATCTGACATCGAGCCTGTCGGGAACGCAGGAATATATGGCCGGCGAGAAGTTATTTGCTATCTATAACTCGGGCGACTACGACCTCATCGTGGTGGACACCCCGCCGTCTCGCCATGCCATAGATTTTTTGGATGCCCCGGATCATTTGTTTTCTTTTTTGGACAATAAAATTTTTCGGCTCATCACCAATCAGAACAGATATCTAAAAGCCGTTTCCGTCGCGACCCAACTTCTGCTCAGGACGATAGCCAAAGTAGCCGGAGCTGAAATTGTAGAGGACGCCGTCTCCTTCTTCCGGGCTTTTGACGGCATGGAAGACGGCTTTCGTCAAAGGGCGGCGGCAATCACCCAACTTTTCACAAGTGATGACAGTGCATTTATTCTTATCTCGGCCCCGCAAAGAGAATCTGTGCACGATACAAAATTTTTCTCTGCGGCCTTACAAAAGCGTTCTTATAAAATAGATGCCCTTGTCCTGAATAAATTGCTGCCGGATTTTGACTCCATGTATCAAAAAGTCTTGGCAAATACCTCTGAATCTTCTTTAGCGACGGATTTATCCGCAGACGGATTCTCCGGTAATTCTAGGGCAGAGGCCGAGATATCATCTCTTGATGATTCCAACGACAAAGTTGCGCTGTCCCGCGATTTACTTCCTGATCCTGCTCGCCCGGAGGAGGGAGTAAATGCATCCGAGACAGCTGAGCTCTTGGCCTGGAGCAGCCATCTGCAAAACATCAAAGAGCTGGCATCAGCGTCCGCCCAACAAAGCCGAATCGTCGACGAGCTCCTTGTGGCCACCCCTGTCGTAAATGTATTCAAGATTGCGCTTCTGGAAAATGATGTTCATGATCTCAAAGCTTTACAGACAATTGCCGACGGACTCCTGACAAAACGGCTACCTTTAAGTCATGGCTAAAATATTGTTGATCAGCGATACTCAAGTCTTATTGGATGAACTTGAATCCATCGTAGATGACGGAGCTCATGAAATCGGCACACTTGCCGACGGAGAAGAGCTGAGGCAATTGTTGACCGAAGATCCGCCGGACCTGATTATAGCCGATGCTCAAATAGGCAATATGGGCGGCGTTGCCATAGCTCACGATGTAAAACTGGAAGAGTCCTACCAAAGGATCCCTAGAGTCGGCGTATTGGTTCTGCTGGATCGCAGGGCCGATGTCCATTTGGTAAAGCGCTCCGGTGCCGACGGCTGGATTATCAAGCCGCTCGATCCGATCAGAGTGCGCATGGCAGTCAACAAGGTACTGGAAGGCGAAAGGTTCGAAGACGAATCTTTCAAACCTTTGGATACCGTTACAATCTGAAATATTTCCCCTCTCTTATGTACTGCATCAGGGAATAGTTTTCAAAAAAATGTCTGTCATACCGGGAGATTGTCAATTTAAAAGCTCCGAGCTAAGGAACTGCAATACACTTTTTTTTTTAGAAAAACGTATTTTATCAAGCAGTTGTTGAGGATAACCTTTAGGATTTACTGTCAGTCCATAAACATAAAAGTCAGAGGGGCGGATGAAATTTAGCAAGCGAAAGCGCATGGAAGCCGACGCCAAGGTATCTTCGCCTCGATCCGAACAAGAGGAGAAAATCACCAAGGGGCTAGAGTCTTTGAGAGATTCGACCGTCAAAGAACTTATGACTCCCCGTGTCGATACGGTATCTTTAGCCGCACCTGTCCATTTCTCCGATGTGGCCGCCGCCGTCCGGAAATCCGGACACAGCCACTTCCCCGTATACCAAGACGAACTGGATCACCTGATCGGAACGCTTTTTGCAAAAGACCTTTTCCATCTGGAAGAATTCATGGCCTCCGACAGGGAGGCCAAAGATCAAAACGGAGAGGACAAGCACCATTTCATCCCTACGGACTTGGACGTAACCAAAAGACTCAGAGAACCTTATATCGTGCCTGAATCAAGAGCCGCCTTGGAAGTGCTGGCCGAGATGCGAAGACGCAAAAGAGGCTTTGCCGTAGTGGTGGATGAATACGGAGGGTTGGCCGGCGTCCTGACAATCAACGACCTTGTCAGTGAACTTGTCGGAGATATCCACGACGAGTTTGACAGAGGAAGATCACCGCAAATAGTACGCATTGACAACACCAGGTATCTGGTCGACGGATCCTGCGCCGTAGACGAAGTCCGCTCGGTGCTGGAAATAGATCTTCCCGACGGCGAATACGTGACGCTGGCGGGCTTTCTGCTGGACATCTTGGGGAAAATACCGGAAGAAGGTGATTTGGTTGAATACAGTAATTGGACTTTCAAAATCACCCGGATGGATCGAAGGCGTATCGCAAAAATAGTTTTGCAATCACCTGATATTACGACAAATCAGACTTAAAACCTTGTGATAGTATAAGATTTGGATTCAATAAAATGGCTGTTGCCATCCTTGTTGAATTTCGGGAAGTAGCGCAGCTTGGTTAGCGCGCAGCGTTCGGGACGCTGAGGTCGGGGGTTCGAATCCCCCCTTCCCGACCAGCAGTTACCAGGCCCAAGCTCCCCTCTTTGAGAAATTGAAGCTCTCGGCTACATAGGTGTCACCGTCCGGATTCTGAAATTACCGGCTCTTCTGATATTTACGGGATAGATACCTGTTTTCCTACACAACCAACGATGTAATTGACTCAATTCCAATGCTTCCAATAATGGATGTGGGTGTAGCTAATTACAGGAGATGGTATATACCTGATTTTAGACATGACTAAATCTGTAACTTTGAGTGAAGCTGTATCTTATAGCTTTGAAACTAATTTGGTTTTACAAAACCACTATTGAGTCAAGAACTCTCCAGTTGGGCTTGCCTGCATAGAGCAATGCTCTGAGTC
>Ga0078972_1001519_pt1 | contig 85988 bp, 79 predicted proteins | sample YelNatPaOPGAMG01_FD_67568 | JGI IMG/M metagenome (GOLD analysis project Ga0078972, IMG submission 67568) | Hot spring thermophilic microbial communities from Obsidian Pool, Yellowstone National Park, USA - OP-RAMG-01 (SPADES assembly) (version 2) | ecosystem: Environmental > Aquatic > Thermal...
CGTGGCCTATGAGATGTGCTCGCCGCTGGCCGGCGGCGGCAGCATGGAAAACCTGGACCGCTGCGCCCGCCGCTTCCTCGAGTTCATCCGCAGCGTATGAGCGGGCGCCGGGCATGGCGCGGCAGTTGTATACTGGCGGGCGAAGTCACTCCGGGGACGCGTTGCCCCCGGAGGATGGGAGGAGGATGCCAATGTTCGGTTCGCCTCGCTGGTTGCTTGCTGCGTGTCTGCTTTTGATGATTGCGTCGCTCTGCTTTGGCCAAGCCAGCCTGGTAGGCGTGGTTCGCGATCCCTCCGGCGCGGCCGTTCCCGAGGCCACCGTGACTGCAATTCACTTGCAAACCGGGCTGCGCCAGACGCGTCAGACCAGCATGGAGGGCCTTTATTCGTTCCCAGCGCTTCCGGTCGGCCAGTACCGGCTGGAGGTCGAGAAGCCCGGCTTCCAACGCTACGTCCGCGAGGGCATCACGCTGGCGGTCAACGATATCGTCAACATTGACGTGGTGCTCAAACTGGGCGCCACCACCGAGACCGTCACTGTGACCGCGGCCGCACCCTTGCTGGAGACGCAAGTCGGGGGGATCCGCGGCCTGGTGGACCAGCAGCGCATCGTGGATTTGCCGCTCAATGGCCGCAATATTACCCAATTGATGTCCATTCAGGCCGGGGTGATCCTCCAAGCGAGTTCTTACGGGGAAGGGGATGCTTTCGTGGTAAGCGGGAGCCGGCAAAGCGGCGTGTACTGGCTGATGGACTCCGGGATGAACACCGATTCCTACCGGAACTTCAGTGGCAATTTCCCCAACCCCGACGCTATCCAGGAGTTCAGTGTCCAGAAGACGAACTTTAGCGCCGAGTACGGAAACGCCATGGGCGCTGTGGTGAACGTGGTCACCAAATCCGGGACTAACGAGTTTCACGGCGCCGCTTTTGAGTTTGTAAGAAATGCGGTATTCAACGCGCGCAACTTCTTCGCCGCCCGCCGCGATTCCCTCAAGCGCAATCAGTTCGGCGCTACGCTGGGCGGTCCCGTAAAAAAAGATAAGGCGTTCTTCTTCGTGTCGTATCAGGGCACGCGGCTACGCAGCGATCCCGGTTTAACGAGGCAGTTTCTCCCCACGGCGGCCATGCGACGCGGGGACTTTTCCTCGGTGAGCCGTCCCATCACGGATCCTCAAACCAGACAGCCCTTCCCCGGCAACCAGATTCCCGCCAGCCGACTGAATCCAGTCACCTTGAACTTTCTGAAATACCTGCCCGATCCCGGCACTCCCACGGGGGAGCGCTTCGTGGGCATCCCTGTGAAGAACAACCTGAATGAATTTCTGGTGCGGGGAGATTACTATTTGGGGAATCACCGGTTGGTGGGCCGTTACTTCCGCAACAAGCTCACGCGGCCTTTCGGCGGCAACGTAAACGATTTGGCCTCGATGTACGCCGCCGAAGCCGGACTTTCCCGGCAGCCTTACATGCAGCTCACCTTCAATGATATCTACACCATTTCCGCCCGATGGCTGAACAGCTTCACTTATGCCTACCGCGGGCGCAGAACCTTCAACGACTGGAGCGCGGTCAAACTGCCCATCAACTTCCGCGACGCAGGCGTAAAGGGCATAGCCGTGAAAGACCCGCCCTCCGTGTACATCAACGTCTCGGGTGGCTTCTTGGCCCGCCCGGGATGGAACTATGACAAGCAGGACTACGACTTGCACTGGGCGAACACGACCACCTGGATGCAAGGGGCGCATGAACTTAAATTCGGCGCGGAAATCATACGCTCGTCGAACAAAATCCGCAACCACTTTCGCACTATGGGCCTTTTTAACTTCACGGGCGCCATTAGCGGCAACGCCATGGCAGACTTCATGCTGGGGGAGGTCTACCAGTTCGACCAGGGCGGTGGAGAGTACAAGGATCTCTATGGCACGCGCTGGGGCTTCTTCGTGCAAGATAACTGGCGCGTCACCGCGAACCTTACCGTTAACCTCGGCCTTCGCTGGGAACCGATGTGGCCGTACCATGACTCCTTGGGCCGCGTCCAGTGTTTCAGACCGGGAGTGCGGTCGGAACGGTTTCCCAACGCACCTCTTGGTTACCTGAATGCGGGCGATCCCGGCTGTCCCGAGGGAGGGTTCGATTCTTACGCGTGGCAGGTGGCGCCCCGGTTTGGGTTCGCATTGCGCCCGGGCGGCGGGCGAAACGTCATTCGCGGTGGTTTCGGGCTGTTCTGGAATCCTCAGTTCACCGTGCTTTACAACGGTTTCGTGAACGCTGCACCTTTCAGCCCGCAGATCACCCGGTATAACGTCCGCTTCGAGGACCCGTACGCCGGCACCGAAAATCCTTTCCCGGCCGGCTTCGCCCCGTTCGTTCCCCCACGGGATTCAAAGTTCGTCGTCCCGCTGGGATCGTTCGGGGCTTTCGCTGGCGACTTCCGCCCGAGCTACCAGGAAATGGTCAATCTTACGCTGGAGCGTGAGGTAATTCCAAACCTTGTTGTCCGCGCCAGTTACGTAGGCAACCTGGGCCGGCGGTTGTCAGTCACTAATGACGTTAACTTCGCCCGCTATGCACCAGGGGCCTCCACAGCCAACATTCAGCAGCGCCGACCCTACCAGGATTTCACACGGATCTTCATAACCAGCGCGGATACCACCTCCAGCTACCACGGTTTCCAGCTCTCTGTCGAGCGGCGCGTTTCGGAGAACTTTTCTTTTGAGGTCAATTACACCGTCTCCAAATCCATTGATGAGGCTTCGGCGGACCAAACCCCTCAGAATCCGTCCCAGCGAGTGCCGCTCAACCGAGCGCTTAACCGAGGTCTCTCCGATTTCGACCTCCCGCAGCGCCTCGTGATTTCCCACGTCTGGAACCTTCCGAGGCTGTCCCGAAGACCCTCGTGGATGAAGGCCCTTTTGGGGGCCTGGCAGTTCACGGGGATAACTACGCTCAGGAGCGGCTTTCCGTTCACGGTAACTTCGGGCGTGGATCGGGCCCTGAGCGGCAATGACATGGATTATGCCGATCTGATCGGCAATCCTTACCTGGACCCGAACAGACCGCGTGCGGATCTCATTGCCCGGTATTTCAACACTTCCGCTTTTGCCCTTGCCGCTCTGGGGACCTTTGGAACCTCGCCCAGGAACATCCTGCGGGGACCAGGCGCCGTCAATTTCGACTTCGGCCTGATGAAAAGCTTCCCGCTAGCCGAAAACTGGCGTTTGCAGTTCCGCACCGAGCTTTTCAACGCATTCAACAAGCCCAACTTCGGCAATCCCTATGCTGCGGTCAACGTTACGAACCGCTTCGGTCGGATCGAAAGCGCGTCGGACCCGCGGATCATGCAGTTTGCGCTGAAGCTGCTCTTCTGAACGCCTGCCCCGTCTCAAAAGCTGTACCGCAGCGTCAGGGTCGCGTGTGAGTTGCGGCGGTACTGGCCGAGGAAATCCGTCGGCGCGCCGCGGATCAGCGTGAAGGCCGCTGTGGCGCGCCAGTGCTGCCCCAGCGCCTGCGAGTACTCGAGCTTGAGCCACAGGCCGTCGCCATTCCGCCGCACTGCCCCCTCTGCGGCGACGCTCCGGTTGGCGTCAATCGTATACGACGCGCGGCCCAGGAACGCTTCGGTCAGGCCGCGATCCGGCGCGAAACCGGGCACGGCTCGCCAGCGGGTAACCGCCTCGCCGGCGTATCCTCCCACGAAAACCCACTCGCCCGCCTGCCGCTCGGCCTGCACCACATACAGCACGTACTCATCCGTCTGTCGCGCAGGCGCGCCAAACCACGCCGTCTCCCCCTTCAGCGTTACCGGTCCCAGCGGAACCGCCGCATCCGCTCCCCACATCCGCAGCTTGGGGTAGAAACGCCGCGCCTCGATCCGCACCGGAAATTCGGCCGACACCGGCCGCACCTCGAACGACGGCAGGTGGTTATAGCCCTCGTAAAAGGTAAGGGAAGCCTCCCATCCCGACCCGACGTGATTCCACCGCGCCCCGAATTGCCCTCCACCGGGCCAGCGCGGCGCCTCCTCGCGCACTTGCGACCACTGCGGCAGCGCCGCCCAGCGTTGATTGAGCAAGGGCACACGGCTCGGCGTCAGACGCGGCGCCCAGACCATCTCCACCGTATCCCCGTGCGCGCCCACGGACACGCGCGCCGCGGTCACGGCCAGAAACTCGTTGTCCACTACGGCGAGAAAATCGCGCGGGGCGAAACGGTCCGTGGGGTTCAGGATGTCTGCTTTGCCCCACCGGATGAATTGTTTGCCCAGCTCAAGCGTCACACCCGGGCGCTCCCAGGCGACGCTGGCTCGCCGCACAGCGAAGGCCGGGCGCTGCCGTTCACGGTCCTGCCAGCTCAATCCCCAGCGCCGCTCAGTCTGGTGATGCGTGTCAGTGCGAGCATCGAGGCCTCCCGCTACGCGCCAGCCGCTGCTGATCCGGTATGTCGCTTCGTAGCGCAGCAGCGCCGACGCTACCGCCCGCCCGCGGTCGTTCGGCGCCGTCTGGGGGAATACCGCCGTCCGCAGCTCCAGGAATCCGCGCTGGCTGAAATCCTGCGCCGCCAGAGACAGCCCGAACACCAGCGCCAGCGCCGCCCGCATCAAAACTCCCGCCGCAAGGCCTGCAACGTAAAGTCGCTTTCCTTCATGGGCACGTTGTACTCGAGCTTTTCCAGGCGCAGGATCGTGCGGCTGTTGCGTCTCAGATCCTGCATCTCGATCAGCCGCGGAGTCCAGATGCCCTGCACGTTGTGAACCTCGCGATAATTGGCCCGCCGCACCAGCTCCTCGCGCACATAGTTTTCGATCCGCGCGAAGGTATAGTTTTCCTTGCGGATCCACAGGATCGAATGAGTGTACTGCGATGCGCGCGTTTTGCGCGGTCGCGACTCGATTTTCCAGCACGCCGCGCCCTCGATCGTTTCTTCGCCCAGCAGGCGGTAATCGTACTGGTTGACGTCCCGCTCCTCCAGATCTTCGAAACTGAAGTCCGTCCCGAAAAAGCGCGTGGAGCGGTCCTGGAGGGCAATGCGGCGTTCGCGTTGCGTGGCCGGCGTCCACATCCACTGGTCGGAAGCCCGCTCGGGGTGATTCAGGATGAGCAGCGCCACTCCGCGGACCTCGGCCGGCTCGGTGAAACGGATGATCGCCTTGCTGTTGCCGTGCGAACCCAGCCGCCGGTAGACCCACCGCTTCAGGCTCTTGCGTCCGCGTGCATCTATTACCTCCAGCGTCCCTTCGTAACGTTCCGAATCCGCGCGCGACCGCCGTTGCGCCTCTTCCACGATCTGCCGCGCATCCTGCGCAAAAAGGCTTGCCGCCAGCAGCAACGTCGCCGCTTTACTCATACTCCAGAGCCTCCACCAGCGAGCCTCGCACGGCGGTTTCCGCCGGCCACAGGCTCGCTGCGAACGCTGCGCCCAGAATCACCGGCACCAGCCACGTCGCCAAAGGCAATGGAAATACGTAATCCAGGCTGAGTCCGGCCAGATCCCGCCGCGTCATTTCAAGCGAGTAGTACAGGCTGATCGCGCCGAGCCCCAGACCGAGCACCAGACCGATCACGCCGATCGCCACTGCCTCCATCCAGATGGTATGCCGCACTTGCTGCTTCAAGCCACCCACCGCTTGCAGGATCCCCAGTTCGCGTCGCCGATCCGTGATGGATACGGTGAGCGTGTTCACGATGCCCAGCACAGCCACCAGAATGGCCACCGCGATCTGGTTGTAGGTCATCGAAAACCATTGATCGGCCAGCCGGAAAATGTACCGCCGCACTTCCTGGTTGCCGAGGACGAACAATCGTCGTCCCCGCGCGCAGCGCTCCAGGATCTGCCGCTTGACCTCTGCGGCCGAGGCGCCCGGCGCCAGGTAGACGCGAATCACGTTGACCGAATCGTCCGCCCACCACTGCCGGTACAGCGAACGATCAATCAGCAGCGTGCCTTGTTGATCGGAGTAGTCGCGCGTGATGCCGGCAATGGGCAGGCGCAACAAGCCCTTGGGCGCGGGCAGCTCCACCACGTCGCCCAGGCGCAGGCCGCGCAGGCGCGCGAAGCTTTCCGAAACGATCGTCGCCTGACCGGCCGCCGTGCGCCGGTACATATCGTCCAGATCGCCCTCCAGGGGCCGTCTTCGCACCGTCTGGGCGAGCTTGCCTGCTTCGGCTGCCACCAGCAACACGGGCGTTCCGCGATAAGGAATCCGCGCGCTGCGCACCAATTGCACCTGCCGCACGCCGGGAATCCGCTCGATTTCCGATCCCACCTCCGCCGGCATCACGTAGGTGCGATTGGCGATCTCCGCGTTGGGCGTGACGAAAAGATCCGGATTCAGCGTGGTGTTGACCCATTCGATCAGCGAATTGTAGATGGACCGCGCCACGCCGCCGAATCCGATGACCATGGCCAGCGAAAGCATCAACGCCGCCACGGTGGCCGAGGTGCGCCGGGGCGCCTGGATCAGGCTGTCCGCCGCAAGCGCGCCTTCCACCGGACGCAGCCACGCCAGCAAAGGCCGCAACGCACGGGCCAGCCACAGCGCCAGCGTCGGCGTCATGAGCAAGGCCGCGAGAATGGCCAGAATGTAGCCGGTGTAAAAGAGGACCAAGGACCGCCCCAGCAACAGGAAGATGACTGCCGCGGCGGCCGCCCCCGCCGACAACCACCACCGCGCCCGCGTTTCCCCCGCCGAGAGCACCTGATACTTGCCTTTCTGCAAGGCGCGGACGGGATCCACTCGCGCCGCGTTGGCGGCGGGAATCCACGCCGCGATCAGGCTGACGACGATGCCCAATCCCGCGCTGGCCGCGAGCAGTCCCGGCTCCGCAGGCGCCGTTTGCACGTTTTGCACGACGCCGTAGACCTCCTGAAGCAGTCGCGCCACGTAGCCTGCGATCCAGCGCGCCATCAGCCAGCCTGCCATCGCTCCGGCCACCGAGCCGAGGCTCCCTGCCACCGCCGCTTCGCCCAGGAACAGCGCCCGGATCCTGCCGCGCGTCGCGCCAAGAGCGCGCAGAATGCCGATTTCCGTGCGGCGCTGGGTCACGGCAATGGCGAAGGAGTTGTAAATGATGAACACGCCCACCAGCATGGCGAACAGGCTGGTGATGTTCAGCGTGAGCGAGAAACTGCGCAGGATCGCCTCGAAATGCCGCCCTCGCGCCGCTGGCGGCTCCACTTCGAAACCCGGCCCCAGCGCTTCGCGCAACGCTCGTTGCCCCTCGGCGAGACTCACGCCTTCTTGCAATGCGACATCAATCCGGTCGAACCTCCGGCCTCGCCCCAGCACGTACTGGAGCGCGTAGATGTCCATCACCGCCAGGTTGCCGCCGAACGCCTGCGAGAGGCCGCCGGACCGCATGATGCCCCGCACGGTGAACCACCGGATCCCTTGCGCCGTGCCCAGCGGAATGCGGCTGCCGATGCCGAGTCCGTTGCGCTGGGCGAATTCGCGCGTAACCATGATCGAATCCGGCTGCGCCAGGAACACCAGCGGATCTTCGATGATCGCTTCCTCGCCGCTTTCCAGGTCGTAATCGCGCAGGCTGCGATCGCCCGTCATGTCCACGCCGATCACCAGCAGGTAACCCTGGCCCGGCAAGCCGGTGTCCAGCGCTGCCTCGATCACGGGCGCGGCTGCGCGAACCTGCGGCACCGCCTGGACTCGCTCCAGCACTTCTTCCGGGAATCCCAAATCCCCCGCATGGACCTGAAGTTCGGTTCGTCCTGCGATCCCGTCCACGGTCCGGTGGAAGCTCGCCAGGACGGCGCGGTTGGCCAGCCGCATGGCCACCAAAACAGCCACGCCCAGCGCCACTCCCGCTACGGTCAGAGCCCAGCGCAGCTTGTGCCGCTTCAGGTACGCCCAGCTCAGTCGCGCAAGCAGCATGGTCTATGGCGCGCCGGCTGCGGAATCCGCCACGATCTGCCCGTCGCGCAGCGTAAGGGTGCGGGCGCAGCTCGCCGCCACCTGCGCATCGTGGGTGACGATCAATAGCGTGGTCCCCAGCCGTTCGTGCAACTCGTGGAGCAACGCAAGAATCTCGCCTCCCGTCCGGCTGTCCAGATTCCCGGTGGGCTCGTCCGCCAGCAGGATCGGCGGATGCGCAGCCAGCGCCCGGGCGATCGCCACCCGCTGGCGCTCGCCGCCGGAAAGTTCGTCGGGCAGATGATCGAGTCGCCCGCTCAGTCCCACCAGGCCGAGCAACTCGCGCGCCCTCTGCTGCGCCTGTCGCCGATCCCAGCCCGCAAGATGCAACGGCAACGCGACGTTCTCCACGCAGGTCAGCGTGGGCAGTAGATGGAAGAACTGGAACACGAAGCCGATCTTTTCGCGCCGCAGCCGGGTGAGCTCGTCATCGTCGAGCTCGCCCAGCGAGCGGCCTTCGATGACGATTTCGCCCTGGCTCGGGCGATCCAGACCGCCGATCAGATTCAGCAGGGTGGATTTGCCGGATCCCGAAGGACCGACGATCGCAACCGTCTCGTCCCGACCGATCCGGAAGCTGACGTCGCGCAGCGCGACCACCTCGCGCCGACCGTTGGAGTAGACCTTCCAGACCCGCCTCAGCTCGATCAAATTTCTATCATGGCATGCAGCCTTGCCCGCTAACTGCCCGACTATAATCGTTACGTGTTCTGGCCACGCTGGCTTCAGGATGAGAAGCTGTTCTGGCGCGTAACGCAGCCGGCTTTGGTTTTTTTGGCCGCCCTGGCGGTGACTCTGCTGTTGCGGCGGTTGCTGCTGGCCAGGCTCCGCTCTCGCGCGAGGTCCAGCTCGTACGCCGCGGTTTTCCTGGATACGATCCGGCTGCCCTCGCTGCTGTGGTGCCTGGCGGCGGCCATCGCGCTCTCCTTGCAGTTCGTGGAACTGCCGCCCCGCAAGCTCCATCTGGCCTCAGACGCAATTGCCGTATTCATCATCGTCAGCCTCAGCCTGGCGGGCGCTTCCGTGGCCGTGCGTTTCATCACTGCGTACGGGGAGCGCCAGGGCATGCCGCTGGCCATGGCGGGCCTGACGCGCACCCTGACCCGCCTGGCGGTGCTCGCCACCGGACTGCTGGTCCTGCTGGCTTACCTGAAGATCTCCATAACGCCCATGCTGACGGCGCTGGGCATCGGCGGCCTCGCCGTCGCGCTGGCCCTCCAGGACACGCTGGCCAACTTCTTCGCCGGGCTACACATCCTGATCGAGCGCCCCATTTTCGTCGGCGATTTCATCCGCCTGGAAAGTGGGCAGGAGGGCGTGGTGACCGACATCGGGTGGCGCACCACACGCATTCGCACGCTAAGCTCCAACATGGTGGTGGTGCCCAACACGAAAATCACCTCGGGCACGCTGTTAAACTACAGCCTGCCCCAGCCGGCGGGGACAGCCGACCTGCCCATCCTGCTGGCGCACGAGGCGGATGCGGAACGCGCCGCCGCCATCGCGCGCGAAGAAGCGCTCCAGGTGGACGGCGTGGACCCGGAGTTCACCCCGCTGGTGTTTTGCGACCCGGGCGTCCTCCCTACTCACCTGCAATTGAAGCTGATCGTCCGCCTGCTGGACCAGACGCAACGCGGCCGCATCCTTTCCGACATCCGCTGGCGCCTGTTGCGGCGTTATCGCGAGGAAGGCATCCCGCTGCCGCGAATCGAGCTGGTGAAAAGCTGGCAGGAGATCCCGCAGGCTTGACGGTCAGTCTCGCAGGCTGCCCAGCACCTTGTCCACCGCCTCCAGTGTCTCCACCACGTCCTGCTCGGTGTGAACTGCCGAGACGTACATGCGACCGTCCGGAAGCGCGTACACGCCGTGCTCGAGCGCGCGCAGCAGGAAGGTCGCCAGTCGCTCGCGATCGTCTTCCAGCGTGTCGCGATAGTCGCGCAGTTCGCTGCGCGCGGTGAAGTGCAGGGCAAAGGCGGCGCCGAAGCCGCAGACCTGTAGCGGAACACCGTGGCGGCGCGCACTCTCTCGAATGCCCTCCATCAGCTTCTGGCCTGTACGGTTCGCAAGCGCCAGCGCGGCGCCGCCGTCGCGTTCCAGCTCGGTGAGCGTCGCCCGCGCGCAGGCCAGCGAGATCGGGTTGCCGTTGAACGTGCCTCCGAACGCCACGCCGCCCGTGAACATGAGTTCCATGATCTCCCGTCGCCCGGCGACCGCACTCAAGGGCGGCCCGCCTCCCAGCGCTTTGCCGAATGTGGCCAGGTCCGGCGTCACTCCGTAATGCCCTTGAGCGCCGCTGAGCGCCATGCGGAAGCCCGTGATGATTTCGTCAAAAATGAGCAGCGCGCCGTGGCTCTCCGTCAGCCGCCGGAGTCCTTCCAGGTAGCCGGGCAGGGGCAGCAGGCAACCGCTGTTGCACAGCACCGGCTCCAGAATGACGGCGGCGATTTCCCGGCCGCGTTCCGCGAACAGGCGCTCGACGATTTCCAGGCGGTTCCACGGAGCGACCAGAACGTTCTCGACGACGTTGGCCACTTGCCCGCGAGACTCCAACACCGCGTGCGGTTTCTCTAGCGGTCCGACCTCGTCCGCGCGCGGGTGGTGGCTGATGAGCACCGAATCCATCCAGCCGTGATAATGGCCCTCGAATTTCAGAATGAGGTTGCGTCCCGTGGCCGCCCGCGCCAGTCGCAGCGCGAGCTGCACCGCTTCGCTGCCGCTGGAGGTGAACGCCACCCGCTCGGCGCAGGGGACCAACCGCTGGATCTTCTCCGCGACCTCGTATTCCAGCTCATGCTGCGCCCCCAGGATGTGCGGACGGTCGGCCTGCCGTCGCAGCGCCTCCACCAGTGCCGGATGACGATGCCCGAGAATCAGCGGCCCCCACGCCAGCGTGTAGTCAATGTAACGGTTGCCGTCCACATCCGTCATCCGGCTGCCCGAAGCGTCCGCAAAATAGAGCGGAACCGGGAACTTCGCGCGGAATGGACTGGAAACGCCGCCCGCCAGCGAACGGCGCGCGCGTTCCAGCAGGGAACGGGAACGAGCCCAGCGATCAGCCGGTGCGCAAGCTTCCATGCTTTCCAAGCTAACGCGACTGACGGCTCTCAGGCAGGGTACTTGCCGCTGATGTAATCGCTGAGGTGCTGGATGGTCTGCGCCTGCGCAGAAATGATGGCCTTCACCAGATCCCCGATGGAAATCATGCCCACCACGCGGTCGCCTTCCATCACTGGCAGATGGCGCACGCGCCGCTCGGTCATGATGCGCATGCACTCGTCCACCGTCTGATCGGGCGTCACCGTGATCAGCGGGCTGGACATGATTTCGCGCACCCGGGTCTCTTTGGAGGAGCGGCCCATCAGGATCACCTTGCGCGCGTAATCCCGTTCCGAGACGATGCCCACGGGTCGGCCCTCTTCACAAATCAGAACGGCGCCGATCCGTTTTTCAGCCATCAGGGCGATCGCCTCGTACACGGTTGCGTCAGGCGGCAGCCACCAGACTTCGCTTCCCTTGCTCCGGAGCAGATTGCGGATGGTTTCGGTCATGGCAGTCCCAGTCGCGTGTAACCTACTTTTTCAAAGCCGGCGTGCGCTGTCAAGTCCGCCTTTGGTGACGTCGGCCCGACTCGGGAAATTGGCGCCTGTCGGCGCCCTGCGCCTGATGGTACCATGTGAGGTCCGAAGCCCACTAGCCAGAGGTCGCACATGACGAGACTGTTACGCAACCTGGTCGTTCTGCTCGCTGCTGCGCTGGCGGTCGCGCAAGTTCGCGACCCGCTTCCGGTGCCCGATCTGCCGGGTTACCAAACTTTGAAGTGCGATTTCCACATGCATACCGTGTTCTCGGACGGGCAGGTCTGGCCCCCCGTGCGAGTCATGGAAGCCTGGCGCGATGGCCTGGATTGCATCGCGATCAGCGATCACATTGATTATCAGCCCCACAAGGAGGATGTACGCGTCGAGCCGGCGCGTTCGTATGCCCTGGCCCGCGCCCAAGCCGAGCAGCTAGGCATCCTTCTGGTGCCTGCCTTCGAAATCGCGCGCGGGGACATCCACTTCAACATCCTGTTCGTAACGGACTTCAATGCTTACCGTGGCCTGGACCAGCAAGCTGCCCTCCGCATCGCGCGCCAGCAGAACGCGTTCGTCTTCTGGAACCACCCCGGCTGGCGACGTCCCAAGGCCGAGTGGCTGCCGGTGGTGGACGAGTATTATCGGGAAAAGTTGTTCCAGGGCATGGAGCTGGTGAACGGTACGACGTTTTACCCCGAAGCCTTTCCCTGGATCGAAGAAAAGAAGCTGACCATTGTGGCCAACACCGATGTTCACGGGCTGACCGCCTGGGAATATCCCAACCGCACGCGGCCCGTCACTCTGGTATTTGTCAGCCGTCGGGATCTGGATGGCCTCAAGGAAGCCTTGCTGGCGCGGCGTACGGTGGGCTGGCAGGGCGACAATCTTTGGGGCGCCGAGGCTCATCTAACCGCCTTGTTCCAGGCGGCGGTCAAAAGCGAAGGGCCGGAACTGCGCGCACGTCCCGGCGCCACCGTGCCTCTGCGGTTGCGCAATGATTCGGCCCTGCCTTTCCGCGTCGAAGTGCGGGATTCAGGCAGCTGGCTGCGGGGTGTTCGCCCGGTGGAGCTGCGCGGTCAGAGCGCCGCAGGCTTGCCCCTGACGGTGGCCAAAGAGGCTCCTGCCGGCAACCACAACGTGGATCTGCAAGTGGAAGTCACCAACTGCCACACGGCGCCGGGCAAGCATCTCGTCTTGCGCTTGCCGGTTCGGATCACCGTGACTCGTTGAAGGGCTGAGGCTGCTTCCGGCGGCCTGCGCCGCCCCTCGGCTATACTGTAGGCTACAGGAGTTTCCCAGGTTCTATGTTTGACCTCTTCCGGAGCCGCGCCCGTCTCGTGCGTTTTGGCCTGGGCGCGCTGCTAATGCTCGTCGCCATTTCCATGGTGGTCACTTTGATCCCGGGCTGGGGCAGCATCCCATCCGAGCGCGATCAGCCCGTGGCTGAGATCGGTGACGAGGTCCTGACCCAGCGCGAAGTTCACCAGCAAATCCAGGCCGCCATGCGCAATCAGGCCTTCCCGCGCGAGATGGCCTACGTGTACGTGCCGCAAATCGTGGACCAGATGATCACCGACCGTATCCTGGCTTACGAAGCCCAGCGCCTGGGTTTCCGCGTCACCGAGGCCGACGTGGCCCAGACCATCCGCTCCATCTTCCCCCAGCTTTACCAGGACGGCAAGTTCATCGGCCGCGAGTTTTACGCCAACTTCCTTGCGCAACAAAACATGACCATCGAGCAGTTCGAGGCCAACGTACGCAAGCAGATGTTGCTGACCCGCTTGCAGAACCTGGCCGCGGAAGGGGCCATCGTGACACCCCAGGAGGTCGAGCGCGAGTACCGTCGTCGCTTTCAGCGCGTCAAGCTCGAATACATCGTGATCCCGGGCAGCAAGCTTCGCTCCGAGGTCAAAGTGACGCCCGAGGAAATCCGGAATTTTTTCAACCAGAATCGGGCCCTGTTTCAGGTTCCGGAAAAGCGCAGCTTCGATCTGTTGCTGATTGATGAAAACAAAGTGGGCGAGCGCATCCAGGTTCCCGAGGCCGAGCTGCGCAGCGCTTACCAGCAGCGCCAGGAGCAGTACCGCACGCCGGAGCGCGTGCACGTGCGGCACATCCTTCTGAAAACCACGGACAAGCCCAAGGAAGAGATTCCCAAGATCCGCGCGCGCGCCGAGGAACTGCTCAAGCAGATCCGGGCCGGGGCTGATTTCGCCGAGCTGGCCAGGAAGAATTCCGAGGATCCCGGCTCCGCCGAGAAGGGCGGCGATCTGGGCTGGATCGTGCGCGGGCAAACTGTGCCGGCTTTCGAGAATACCGCGTTCTCCCTCAAACCGAAGGAAATTTCCGATATCGTCACCACCGAGTACGGCTTCCACATCATCCAGGTGCTCGAGAAGGAGCCGGCGCGGCTGAAGCCGTTCGAAGAGGTCAAGGCCGAGCTGGCCCGCGACCTCAAGCGGCAGCGCGTCTTCGAACTCATGCAGAACCTGGCCGATCAGGCAGTGGCCGAGTTGAACAAGACGCCTATGCAAGCGGCCGAGATCGCGTCGCGCCTGAACGTGCCCTTGATCCGGGTGGAAAAAGCGGCCGCCAACGATCCCATTCCGGGCCTGCCTGTGGGCGCCGAGCAGGTTCATCAGGCGCTGACCGGGCTCCAGAAGGGACGCGTCACGCCGCCCATCCAGATCGAAAACAACAAGCTGGTGATCGCAGTCTTGCGCGAGGTTTTCCCGGCCCGTCCGGCTGAGCTGGCCGAGGTCGAGGACCGAGTGCGCGAGCAGTTGGTGGCGCGGAAAGTTCAGGAGTTGCTGGAGACACGGACGCGCCAGGTGCTCGAACAGGTACGCGCTGCGGGCGGCGACTTGCGCAAAGTGGCCCAGGCTACCGGCTTCCAGCTCAAAACCACGCAGGAGTTCGGTCCGGACGGCGCTGCTGACGGCATCGGCCCTGCCACCACCGTCATCGAGGCCTTCGTCAAGCCCGTGGGCGAGATCTTCGGGCCGGTGGTGGTGGGGGATCAGCGGTTTATCTGCAAGGTCGTCGCGCGCACCGAGGCCGACATGAGCAAGTTCGCCGAAGAGCGTTCCAATATCCTGAACGCCCTGAAGTCCCGCAAGGCCCGCGAACGCAGCGAACTCTTCGTTGACTCCATCCGCACGCGCCTGGTGCGGGAAGGCAAAGTCAAGATCCACGAGGATGTGATCCGCCGGATCGCTTCCGCGTACGCGAGCTGAAGGGGCAGGGGTAACGCGGCGGGAGCGATGCTCGAAGCGCTGATTGATTTCCTCCGCACCCTGACTACTCCCGAGCGGCTCATCAAGCTGCTGACCACTGTCTTCACGGGATGGCTGGGATATGCCCTGCTATTCGGCGTGGTGTTCGCCGAAACCGGCCTGCTCACCGGCTTCTTTTTGCCCGGCGACTCGTTTCTGTTCACCGTGGGCGTGGTGGCCGGCGCCGGGCAGTTGCGCCTGGAGTGGGTGTGGGCCGTATTGATGACAGCGGGCATCCTGGGTGATTCCACCGGTTACTGGCTGGGGCGGCGCACGGGTCCGATGATCTTCCGGCGCCCGGATTCACGTTTCTTCAAGCGCGAGCACCTGATCCGCTCGCAGCAGTTTTACGAAAAATACGGCGGCAGGACGATTGTTTTGGCGAAGTTCCTCCCCATCCTGCGCACGTTTGTGCCCTTCCTGGCCGGCGTCTCCCGCATGCGGTACCCGCGCTTCGTAGCGTTCAGCGTCTGTGGCGTCGTCGGCTGGGTCGCAACGATCACGACGCTCGGCTATACGCTGGGCGGCGTGCCCTTTGTGCGCCGGCATTTCGACAAGGTCATCCTGGTCATCATCGTGCTGTCCCTGATCCCGGTGATCTCGGAATCCTTGCGCGCCCGGCGACGTAAAGACGCGCCGGAGCCGGTCAGTACCCCTGCGGGCAGGCGGGACTCCTGACGGGTTTCAGCGCGCGTACAGCGGCGCGATAGCCACCAGCCCCAGCCCGATGGCGAACAGGGCCAGCATCAGTCCCAGCAGCAGCTTGACCGTGCCCGTGGCCCCGCGAAATTCCTTCCAGACCAGCAATCCCCAGAGCGCACTGATCAGCGTGGCGCCCTGGCCCATCGCATAGCTGATCGCCGGACCAACCTGCACTTCGCGCGGAGCGCTGGCCGCCACGAAATTGGAGATCGTCCCTGTGGCCCAGATCACGCCTCCCGTCCACCCGAGCAAGTGCTGGCGAAATGTGCCTTTGAAGTAATCCCTGATTTCCACAGGTTTGCCTTCAACGGGCACGTTCATGAAAAACAGGTTGAAGACGAAGGTAGAAGAGAAGACCCCCAGGGCAAAGATGAACGCGATGGCGTATGGGCCGAGTCCCCAGTCACCTTGCTTGCCGAGCTCGACCAGCGGGTAGAAGGACCCCATCAGTACGCCGCTGGCCAGGCTCAACGCGATCCCTTTCCAGCTCGTCCTGGGGGCGGTGCTGCGCGTCTGGCCGGCCTTGGTGTTCCCCTTTGCCTGTTGGATCCCGTGCGTGCGGTAGGCAATGGCGTCCACCACGATGGCCCCCACGACGATGGCCACCCCGGTGAACAACAGGGTGGGATTGCCTTGGGGATTGATTACGTAGTTCCAGATGACGCCGATGACCAGGGCCAGCCCGATGCCCACCGGGAAGGCCACGGCCAGACCGGCCACGGCGATCGCGGCGACCAATAACATGTTGGCCAGATTGAAGACCACGCCGCCGGCGAAGCCGTACGCCATGTTGCGCTTGCCCGCCCGCATCAGGTCGTCCAGAAACAGGAAGCCGTCATAGCCCAGCGTGCCGAAGGTGAAGGCCGCGATCGTGGCCGCTATCAGCACGCCCAGCGCGTAGTCGAAGTAGTAAAGTTCGAATCGCCATTTGCCGGCCAGCTTGTAGGTGTTGGCCCACGATCCCCAGCAGAGCATGGAGAGGATGGTCAGCAGGAGCGCGCTCGTGTACGTTTCGGGGAGAACCATTCGTTGCCTCGCGAAATGCCGAGATTACAATGGGGCGCCGGCTTCGGTCAAGCTCGTCCCGTCCCGGCCAGCCGCGCATTATGCCATGCTGTGGGCATGACGCAGCTCACCCGACGCGACTGGTTCCGCAGCCTTCCCGTTCTGGCCGTTCCCGCTGTGGCGGCCGGCGCGCCCGGCATCCGCGGCCTGCACATGAGCGCGCCCCGGCCCGAGGACATCGAGCTGGCCGAGCGGTTCATCCGCGAAGCCTTGCCGAAGGAAGGGGTCAACGTTCTCGTGCTCGAGTTCGGCTATCGTTACCGTTTCACGCGCCGGCCCGAGATCCGCGAGGAGGGCGCCCTGAATCCTGAGGAAGTTGCCCGGCTGGTTCGTGCCTGTCGCGACATCGGCGTGCGCCTCATCCCGCAGATCAACTGCCTGGGCCATCAGTCCTGGAGGAAAAACACCTTCGCCCTGCTCCGGGCGCATCCCGAGTTCGATGAAACCCCGGGCAAGTATCCCGACAACGAAGGAATTTACTGCCGCAGTTACTGCCCGCTGCACCCGGAAGTTCACGCGGTAGTCTTTGACTTGATAGACGAGCTGGCCGAAGCCTGCGGCGCCGATGCCTTCCACGTCGGCATGGACGAAGTTTTCCTGATCGGCGAACCGGAGTGCCCGCGCTGTCGCGGTCGCAACAAGGCGGAGTTATTCGCGGGCGAGGTCAGGGTGCTGCGCGATCACCTCGCGGCGAAGGGCCGCCAGATGTGGATGTGGGGCGATCGTTTTCTCGATGGCGTGCGGACCGGGCTGGGCAAGTGGGAAGCCAGTATGAATGACACACACCCCGCCGTCGCCCTGGTCCCGCGCGACATCGTAATCTGCGACTGGCACTACGAAAAGGCCCCGCCTACGCCCGCCTGGTTCGCCACCGAGGGTTTTCCCGTGGTCTGCTCGCCCTGGCGCAAGCCGGAGGTGGCGCTGGCCCAGTGGGAGCTGGTACAGCACGTGCGCCGCAACGCGCCCGATGCCATCGCTGCGCGGATGCTGGGCATGCTGCAAACCACCTGGTGCGGTTTCGGCGATTTCGCCCGGTCTTACTTCGGCGAGCCTGTCGCCAATCCCCGCGCCCAGGAAGCCGTGAGCTGTTTCCGCACGCTGTTCGAGCAGTTGCGGCGTTCCGGGTGAGGTCGCCGCGGCCCGGGCACGGAACGGCTGGCGCGCGATGCTTGGACTTGACCTGCAGGTGGGGCCTGGCAGTATAATTCCCTAGGCCGCTGGAGCGTCGGCGGCCAGGTGGCGAGTGTCTGTGACCTCTGACAGCCTCACAAGGAGCCGTCGTTTTGGGGCTGGCCGAGGCCAGGGAAGGTTCGAAAATTTCGGACAGTTCAGAAGGGGGGACTCATGAAGGCATCGAAACCGCAAGCCAAGCCAAGCGTGTGGCTTCTTCTGTTGATGGTGCTCGCCGGGCAGGCGTGGCCGCAGGCCAGCACCTCGAGCGTGAACGGGACGGTGCGGGACCAGACGGGCGCCGTGATCCCGTCCGCCACCGTGACGCTCACCAACACCGCAACCAATGTGACCGCGAAAACCAGCACCAACGAAGTCGGCTTCTACCTGTTTACGGGCGTGGTGCCCGGAACCTACCGGCTGCAGGTGGAGGCGCCCGGTTTCCAGAAGTTCGAAGGCACACTCACCGTGCAAGTCCAGCAGACGGCCACAGTCAATGTGGCTTTGGCCGTGGGTCAGACGACCACCGAAGTCTCGGTGCAAGACGTGACCCCCATGCTGGTGACCGACAGTCCTTCTTTGGGTCACACCCTGGAACGGAGCCGCATCGAACAGTTGCCCATTAACGGGCGAGCGCTGACCTCGCTCCTGCAAACCGTTCCTGGGATGGAGGGCACGCGTGCCTTCGGAATGCGGGACTTCTCATTCGAGATGGTCCTGGATGGCGCCCCGCTGGCCGATCGCTATTCCTGGTATACGGTGACTCCCCGGCAGCCGGGGCTGGACTCGGTTCAGGAGTTCCGCGTGGAAAACAACGCTTCCTCGGCCAAATTCGCGCGCCCTACGACGATCGTGGTCACTACCCGAAGCGGAACCAACCAGCTCCACGGCTCGCTTTTCGAAACCAACCGCAACAGCGGCTACGGCGTCGCCCGCCGCAGGCAGGATTTCTGGAAGAAGGCTTCGTTTTTGAACCGGAATGAGTTCGGCTACACAGCGGGCGGACCCGTGGTTTTGCCAAAGCTTTACGACGGCAGGAACAAAACGTTCTGGTTCACTTCCACCGAATGGTACCGCGAGATCTCCAGCGTGACGCTTCAGGCCTCGCTGCCCACCCAGGCAATGCGCGAGGGCAACCTGGCGGGCTTCACGAATGCCGCGGGCAATCCTATCACCATTTATGATCCCTGGACCACGGACTCAGTCACTTGGTCTCGCCTGCCGTTCCCCAACAACCAGTTGCCCAAGAGCAGGCAAAGCCCGCTCTCCAAGTATCTGCTCCAGTACACGCCCTTGCCTACACACCCCGAGGTCAACGGCTTTGCCGCCCCGAATTATACCGGCTCGTGGTCGCCGTTCAATTATCAGTGGACGACTTCGACGCGCGTGGATCATCGCCTCAGCGACAGCGATTCGGTCTACTTCCGCTTTACGAAAGGCAAATACGACCGCATGAGCCAGTTCTACGGCATCCCCTCAACCAACTGGGAGAAAGTGCCCGGCAACACCCAAAGGACGGTAGCCCCGAACTGGAGCTTTGCTTTCTCGCACGTTCGCACTTTCTCGCCGACTTTCTTCAATGAGCTGCTGATTTCGGGCACGCGAACCCGGCACGACGTGGCCACCGGTGATCCCACCCGCAACTACAACGAAGAACTGAAGCTCCCCAATCCCTTCAACGCCAAACAATGGCCGGGCCTTTACGACCTCGCCTTCAACGGCAGCTACATGTTCGAGACCCAAAACAGCAACGGTTTCTATGCCTTTTATGGCATCGTGGACGACAACGCCACCAAGATCCTGGGCCGGCATGAACTTCAGTTCGGTTTTCACTTCCGGTTCGACCGGATGAACTTGCTGCCCCAGCAGCAGCAGACGGCCGGCAGCTTCAGTTGGAACTCTTTGGGTACTTCCTTGTACGACCCGAACTCGTCGCGGACCAATCCGCTGCCCCTTCCTTTCACCGGCGATCAGTTCGCGAATTTCTACCTGGGAATTGGCCGGTACAACAATCAGTTGAATCGCGGCATGTTTTATGCCCGGGGCCGGGAGTACGCCTGGTACTTCCAGGATAACTGGCGCGTCAGTTCTCGCCTTACGCTCAACCTGGGCTTGCGTTACGAGCTGTTTCCGCCGTTCTACGAGAAGAACAACGCCGTCAGCAGCTTCGATCCCTCGGACAAATCCATCGTACTGGGCGCCCCGCTGGAGAAGCTGTACCAGTTGGGTTACACCTATCCGGCCATCGTGAACCGTCTGACGCAGATGGGCGCCAAGTTCAAGACTTATAAAGAGGCTGGCCTACCCGAGCACTTCGTGGATACGACCCTGGACCTGTGGGGCCCGCGGGTTGGTTTCGCCTACCGGGCGGGTGACGGAGCCAAGTCGTTCGTGCTGAGAGGTGGATACCGGATCTCCTATTTCCACTTCGTTCTTGGCGGGTGGGCTGCCCGCATGCGCATGAATGCTCCCATGACCGCGCGCTTCTATGGCCCCGCGGGGGACTGGAATCAGGCCGCTTACTCCCCTGATGGAATTCCCAACTACCTGCTCCGTTCGGTGCCCGTGTATATCTCCGGCCTGAATACTACGAGCGAGCTCGTGCAGCCCCAGGATGCCCGCTCGCTGGCCCGCGGTTCCCCGAGCGTTTCCTACTTCAACCGCGAAATGCCCGAACCCCGGGTGCAAGATTGGAATCTGACGCTGGAAAAAGAAATCATGGAAAACACGGTCATGCGGCTGGGCTACGTCGGCAACCACAGCTCGCGCCTGGAGCAGCTTTACCGCTTCAACGAGCCGACGCCGGACTACGTCTGGTACATGACGACCCGCAAGCCCTTGCCCACCGGTGAATACGCCAACGTGGCGCGCCGGTTTTTCGACCAGACAGTCTACGGAACCCTGGAGCGGTGGCAAAACACCGGCTGGGGCAACTCGAACGGGTTCCAGTTCGAGATCGAGCGCCGCTACTCCAAGGGATACGCCTACCAGCTTTTCTACGTCATGGACAACACGTTCATGGCGGGAGGCAGCGGCTATTCGGGGACCTCGATTATCCCCGAAATAAACCAGTTCCTGCCCGGTGAGGTGCCAACGGACATTCACGAGCGCAACCGGTTCTTGAATTACCAGCGCGATACGAGCATTCCCAAGCACCGGGTGCGCTGGAACTTTCTCGTGGACTTGCCCTTCGGCCGCGGCAAACCTCTGCTGGGCAACGCGGGAAGCTGGCTGAACCGGCTGGTCGGCGGCTGGCAGATCGCAGGCATGGGTTCGCTTCGCAGCAACTATTTTGCGCTGCCAACCGATTTGTTCCCCACGGGGGAGAAGATCGAAATCTACGGTTACAAATATCCGATCCAGGACTGCACCAGTGGAACCTGCTACCCCGGTTATCTGTGGTGGAACGGTTATATTCCGGCTTACCGGATCAACAGCGTGGATCCCAAGACGGGCAAGCCGAACGGCTATATGGGCGTGCCCGCCAACTACAAGCCGGCGGTCCAGCCGTTACATCCCTACCCGGCAGATTACTTGAGCCGCTCCAGCGCCACCGATCCCATGTACCCCTGGTACGGCACCAACACCGTGTGGATTACGCTCGAGAACGGTACGGTGCAGCGGGTAACGTGGGGCGGGCTGCCGCCGCTGCGCAACCAGTATCTGCCCAGTGTCCGCCAGTGGGGGTTTGATGCATCGCTTTTCAAGACGATTCCGGTCACCGAACGCGTCACCCTTCGATTCAATGCGGATTTCTTCAACGTGTTCAACCATCCCGGCAATCCGAACAGTGTCGCCAGCACGGGGATGCTTTCCACTCGCACCTCTGGTAGTGAGGCGCGCCAGGTTCAACTTACGTTGCGCCTCAACTGGTAATCCGGCGCGCCCTGAAGGGCAGGACAGCGGGGTCGCCGCTTTTCAGCGCGGACGCGGCGTGCGCCCGGCGGGCGGGGATCCTGTCTCGGCCATGAGCGCCTGCGCCACGCGCAGCCGAACGTTCTCGAAGGTCTCGTTGTTGAGGCGGTCGAAAACCAGGAATCCCGCCGCCAGCTCGTCCTCGCTGCGTTGCTCGCCCGCCAGGGCGGTGGCCTCGAGGACCGCCCGGCTCACGGCCTCGCGATCCCAGCCCGGTTTTTGCGAGAGCATGATCAGGTACTCGATGTCCTGCTGGCCCCGACGATAGGCCTTCAGACGCAGGGAGGCAAAAGGCTCCATGCGGCCGAACTTGCTGCCCGTGTAGAAGACGGTCAGCGGTTCGGCCCGCTCCCACGCCTGCGGTCCAGCGACTGTATTCCAGGGCACGATGCCGTCGGCCCCCGCCGTCCAGGCGCGCCAGCACCAGGCGCGCAACACTACGTTGCTCTCTCGTGGGTGATTGCTGGAGGCGTAATTCCAGTACTCCTTTCCGAAGCGATCCCGGTTGTCCATAAGATACCGGTTCTTGCTGTACAGGCGCTTGCTCGTGACGTTGAGGTCAATTTGGTCCCTTAGCAGGTCGCGCAGGAAGTCAATATAACTGACGTCCGTGCGGAAAATGATGGGCACGTCTTTGTAATCATCGAGCCATCGCTTGGCCAGGTATCCGAAGAAACTCAGGGCGCGAATATCGTCCCGGTAATTGGGTTCGTCCAGGAGCCACCACGAGGTCCCGCGGCCGCCCCGGGCCGGGTCCTTGTAGTAGTGCTTGTTATTGAAATAAATTTGGTACCGGGTCTGCAACCAGCCGTGCTCTCGTATGTGGCGCGCAAATTCGACCGCCACCGCCGAGAAGCGTGCCTGATATTCCTCGGAAAATCCTTCTTCGATCGGTCCTGCTTCCAGGGCATGCCGCGCTATGAGCTGCTGGTATTCTTCCGTAGTTTTGGGAGCCGGATAGTCATTCCATTTGTAATGGCTCCGTATTTCCCCCGGCCAGTTCTCGTGGAAGCTCAGATAGAGATCGCTGACCGGCACGCCGGCCCTGGGCAAATCGGCAAAGGCGGAACCGTCGAGAAGCGGACCGAAGTGGGCATCCCAGTCCGTCCAGTCGGCCACCGAGGTTTCCGCGCCACTGCCTGTGAGCGGCGGCGCGTAGTCAGGCTCGACGTTTCCCGAATGGGAATACCCGAGTATGTTCAGGTTGGCGCGGTGGAGATGGGCGAGGCGGTGGTAGGCGTGGACCAGCCGGCGGTACTCCGGGGTGCCCCGCCGCACGTCATAGCCTGAATTGACGCCGCCGTACGCGTTCAGGTCAACGTGGAAATTGAGCTTGTCCGGCAAGGTCAGGGGCAGCACCTGGACTTCGATACGAATCTCGCGTTCCCATCCGGGGCTGGTGACCCGGAGCTTGCCGCGGTGAAGACCGGCGGGCGCATCACGGGGTATGTAGATATCCACGAACACGACCTGCACCCGCTGGCCAGGCACACCGTTGTCCCTAGCCGGGATTTCCAGCGGACCTTCCAGAGGCAGCAGCACTTCGGGGTACCAAGGACGCTCCGGCGATGTGTCTTGATCGTCCGGTACGAACCATTCGCGGTAAAGCTGGATCGCTCCCGTATCCTTGAAGATCGCGGGCAGGCTGCAATCGCCGAAGAGCGGCTCGGCGACACGGACCTCGATTCCGCCAACCGGTTCCCCGCTTTCGATCGCGAGCTGAAAAGCCACGAATTCATTGCGGGCGCCCGTAAGTCGAACTGCTCCGGTGCCCGCCTCCCATACGCTGTTTCGCAAACGAGGCTGCGGAAAATCGGCTTGCTCGAGTAACTCGCCCGTGCGGGGATTGATTTTCAGCAGATCGGGGAAAGCCCATACCGAAGGGATGTCGGTGACAGCGAAGTCAGCAACGGAGTCCGTTGAGGGCGGAGGGGGCAGCTTTGGGTAATCACGAGCATAGGCCACATAACGGCCCAGCAAGGAGACGGGACCGCAATTGCCGGCCGAATCCCACGCCCGCGCCGCAAAGAAGTAGGTTTCGCCCGGCGTCAGCCCCTCCACCACTGCCCAGACCTCGTCCCGCAAGGAGTTGCGGGTAGCCAGGGGATGGGGCTTGGGGGCCAGCGGATTCAGTTGCCAGCGGGGAACGAGGGTCGCCGCGTCGAAATTGCTCTCGGTAATCGGCTCCCGGCTGTATCGCAGCTCGTAGCGCGCTGCGACGCCGGCTCCCGCATCATCCCCGGCTCCGCCGAAGTGCAGGATCACGGACCCGGGTCGAAGCGTTGTTCTTCCCAGAGCGCGTGCTTCCTCGACGTTGCTGGGGATGGGTTCCGCACCCGTTTTCAGCGCACGGACCGGCCCCGGCGGCGTTCCGTCACAGCATTCCCCTTCCACGATGAGCGAAGCTGCAAAGCGCCCGTGGCGGCTGCCGATCGAATGCCGGGCTCGTGTCTGGCCTTTCTCGTCGGTCAGCATCAATCCGAACTGATCGCCGGCGATCAACGCGCCGGCTATTTCCACCGGCAGCTCCGCCTCGTACCAGCCATCGCCCGCATCCCGCGGTTCCACATAGGCGTAGAGGCTGCCGCCAAGACCGAAAGTCACGTCGGTGAGGTCCGAACCGGGATAAGCCCAGGGCTGATCGTCCCGTCGGGCGTAGAAATAGTTCGATGCGCCCATAGCCGCCGGCCCGCCGTTTTGATTGCCTTCTGCCCAAGGGCCATTCCCGCTGATGGTGGAAATCCCGATGGTCCCGAGCGGCACCGGGTTCGTGTTGCGGTAGAAGCGCAGCGTGGCTCGCCGGATTTTCAGACCGCGCGCCGCGGAAACATCGAACTGGAACAAAGCGAAATACTCCCGGCCGCGAATCGTCAGCCACGGCGAGGCGCCGAAGTTGTGAAAGGACTCGGTCTCTTCCAGCCGTCCGTAGTTCCAGGGGGTGGCGTAAACGTAGGTATCCGCAATCACCGGGCACACCACCTTTTCGGCCATCAAACACAAGGGCGCCGTTGCCGCGAGCATCGCGAGTCGCATGCCAGTATTATGGCTCCACGCTCCAGGGGCTGCGGTTATCTGCCGAGACAGGTCTCGCGTGAACCATCAATAAGGCGTCAGGCACGGACGTGGCGCGGACCGGTCCGCGCTGGCCGTCTGGGACGCAGCCCCTCGCCGCGAAGTTCTTCGGCGGGACGCCTCCTGCCGACTTCGCGGCCGGCCTGGGTTGCCTCGACCCCGACGGGGTCCGGCTCGCCGCTTGCGCCCAATTGCCTGGGTGTTCCCGCTATGCTACCGTATAGGTTCATCCCCGAGGAGATTGCGCCATGGAAGCGTTAGGGTTGATCGAAACCAAGGGTTTGGTCGGCGCCATCGAGGCGGCCGACGCGATGGTCAAAGCGGCCAACGTCGTCCTGGTGGGCAAAGAGTACGTCGGCGCCGGTTACGTCACCGTGACCGTGCGCGGGGACGTGGGCGCCGTGAAGGCGGCGACCGATGCCGGCGCCGCCGCTGCGCGCCGTGTGGGTGAGCTGATCGCCGTTCACGTCATTCCGCGGCCGCACGAGGAAGTGGAAAAGATTCTGCCCGGGCCCAAGAAGCAGGGCTGAGGTTGGTCCGCCTGATTGTCTGAGCCGCCGACCATGCCGGAAGAACAGGACCAAGCCGTCCAGGAGGCTCGCAGCAAAGTCGCGCGCGCCTGGGCTGCCTTCCAGAAATACCGGTGCTTCACGCAGCAGCAGATTGACGAGATCGTCGAGGCCATGGCCGAGGCCGGTCGCGCCAACGCGCGCCGTCTGGCCGAGATGGCGGTGGAGGAAACCGGCTACGGCAACGTCAAGGACAAGATTGCCAAGAATCTGCTGAACGCCGACCTGCTGGCGCGCACGATTCGCGGCATGAAAACGGTCGGCGTGCTGCGCGAAATCCCCGAAGAAAAAATCCTCGAGATCGGCGTGCCGTGCGGGGTGATCGCCGCGATCGTCCCTTGCACCAATCCGACCTCCACCGTCATCTACAAGGCGCTCATCTCGCTGAAAGCGGGCAACACCGTGGTGATCAGCCCGCACCCGCGAGCGGTTCGCTGCACGCTGGAAACGGCGCAGGTTTTGTACCAGGCGGCGCGACGGGCTGGTGCGCCCGAGGACGTCATCCTGTGCCTGGAACGACCCACGCTCGAGGCCACGCAGGCGCTGATGCGGCACGAGCACACGGCGATCATCCTGGCCACCGGCGGTCACGGCATGGTCCGTGCGGCGTACTCTTCCGGCAAACCGGCGTTTGGCGTCGGTCCCGGCAACGTCCCTGTGCTGCTCGATACCAGCTACCCCGTGCCCGAGGCCGTGGCCGGCATCGTCGAAGGGAAGGCTTTTGATTACGGCACGGTGTGCTCCAGCGAGCAGACTCTGGTCGCCGAACAATCCCTCCGCGAGCCGATCCTGGCGGCCCTGCGCGCGCAAAAAGCCTACCTTTGCTCGGAAGCCGAGAAGGAAGCCCTGGCGCGCGTGTTGGTGCGTCCCAATTTCCAGATCAATCCCGATTGCGTGGGCCAGGCGCCCACCAAGCTGGCGCGCATGGCGGGCTTCGAGGTTCCCCCGGACACCTCGATTCTGGTCGTCGAACTGGCCGGGGTCGGCAAGGAGCATCCGCTTTCCGTCGAGAAGCTCTCGCCCGTGCTCGCACTACGTTTCGTGCGCAATTTCGCGGAGGCTCTCGATACCTGCGAAGCCGTGCTGCGTTTCGGCGGCTTGGGGCACACTTGCGTGATCTGGTCCAAGGACGAGGAGCGCATCCGCGAGTTCGGAATGCGCATGCCTGCCTTCCGCGTGCTGGTCAACACGCCCGGGCCGCACGGTTCCGTCGGTATCACCACGAAGCTGATGCCTTCAATGACCCTGGGTTGCGGCGCTATTGGTGGCAATTCCACCAGCGACAACGTAGGACCGCAGCACCTGATCAACATCAAACGGGTGGCCTGGAAGGTGCGGGAGGCTGCGGAGGCGTTGCCCTTGCCGCCTTACGAGGAGAAGGTTGCCGAGCCGGTTGCCGCTCCTGTGGCGCTGGATCGCGCCGCCATTGCCGCGGTGGTCGAGCAGTACCTGCGAGAACGCGGCCTCGTGCCGCCCGCTGCACCTGCCCCGAGCGCTTCCCCGGCCGCGGTGGCCGCGGAGATCGTGGACCGCTTCCTCGCATCCCGTGGGAAGGCGCCAGCCAGTTGCCCCAGGGAGGGCGGGGTCTGCGCCGTGTCGCCCGCGCAGCAACCTTCGCCATCTACTCCGGCCGAAACCACGCCGCCCGCGCCGCCCGTCTTCATTGCCGACTTTGTTTGCGAGAACGACGTGCGGGCCGCGATCCAGCAGGGACGCAAGATTTACATCGGACCAAAAACCATCGTGACGCCCGCTGCCCGCGATTTAGGCGAGCAGCACGGCGTTCTGGTCATGGCGCAACGATAGCATGGAACTGAATCTCGATACCCTCAAAGACGAAATCCTGGAGTATCTGAAGACCGAAGGCTTCACCGTCTTTTATGGCTTCACCCGCATGCTCGATGAGCTGCCCGTGGTGTACTGGAACACCGAGGAGAGGCCTGACTTCCGCGAGTTCCTCCAGGCGGCGCGGGAGCTCGGTGTGAAGGTCATCGTCTATCTGGCCCGCACCTTCAACGCCGAAATGGTCGAGAGTACCCTCGGCGTCCTGAACGAGTGCGATTTCACGCGCGAGGAGCGACGCTCCTACGAACGGCGACTCCGCGAGTTTCAACCTTACGACGGGTTCACCTGCGCCATCGAGCTCTCGTTCGACTACCAATCCCGCGTCTTCATGTACGCGCTCGAAGCGGATTGGTACACGGACTTTCTCGAACTCAGCGACGAGATCCACGCTGCCGCGCGCGAGAGCGCCGAAGAGGACGAGGGCGAAGACGACGAGTCCATGGGCGGATACTTTTCGCGCAACTGATGCGGTCGTTGAAGCTGCCGGCCCGCTGGCGACTCGCTCCCACGGATGGCCAACAGGCAGCTCGCCTGGCCTCGGAGCTGGGTTTGAGCCCGCTGGCAGCGCGTGTCTTGCTGGCCCGCGGTCTGCATGACCCGCTCTCTGCGCGCCGCTTCCTGAACCCCTCGCTCGACGACCTGCACGATCCCCTGAGCATGCGGGACATGGACGTCGCGGTGGATCGCCTCCGCCGTGCTATCGCGGAGCGGCAACCCCTGCTGCTCTACGGCGATTACGACGTGGACGGGGCGACCTCCGTGGTCATGCTGCACAAGGCCATCGAGCTGGCCGGACACCGCGCTTCCGTGCAGATTCCGCACCGATTGCGGGAGGGCTATGGCCTGCACACCCATCTGGTGGAACAGGCCGCCAGCGAGGGCGTGCGGCTCATCGTGAGCCTGGACACAGGGGTCCGTGCGCACGAAGCCATTCGTCGCGCGCGCGAGCTCGGCGTAGACGTTATCGTGGTGGACCATCATTTGCCGGATCGCGAGCTGCCGCCTGCGTTAGCCGTCCTCAACCCCCGCCGCAGCGATTGCCCTTATCCGGAGAAGAACCTCACGGCCGCCGGCTTGACGCTCAAGCTGGTCCAAGCCTTGCTGGCTGCCCTGGATTTCTCAACCTCCCGCCGCGAGGCGCTTCTCCGCTCGTTCGTCAAGCTCGCCGCCATCGGCACGGTGGCTGACGTGGCGCCTTTGACGGGCGAGAACCGCATCCTCGTCAAGCACGGCCTGGAAGGACTCCGTTCCGTCCGGAATCCCGGGCTGCGGGAACTCTTGAAAGCCGCCGGGTTTGCCGAGGGCGACGCGCTCACCGCGGAGCAGGTGGCTTTCCGGCTCGCTCCGCGCATGAACGCCGCGGGGCGCATGGACCACGCCTCCAGCGTCGTTCGCTTGCTGCTTACCGACCAGCCGGAGCTGGCGCGCCAGCTCGCCGGACAACTGGAGGACTGGAACCGGCGCAGGCAGGCCGCCGAGGAAGACATCCTGCGGCAAGTCGAGGAACAGTGCTTGCAAACGCCGGTCAGAGAGCGGGACGCGGCGCTGGTCTTCCTCGGTCCCTTCCATCGCGGGGTGGTTGGCATCGTGGCCGCGCGTCTAGTGGAGAGATACCACCGGCCCGTTTTCGTCCTGAGCGAGATCGCAGACGAGGGCGTAGCGCAAGGCTCCGGCCGCAGCATCCCCGCCTTCCATCTGTTGGAGGCCCTCGAAAGCATGGCCGATCTTTTCCTGCATTACGGCGGGCACAAGCAGGCGGCGGGTGTGACGCTCCCTCTGCACCAGGTGGACGAGTTTCGCCGCAGGCTGAACGAGTACGCCGCAGCCCGATTGAGCCCCGAGGACTTTCAACCCTCCCTCGAGGTGGACGCCGAGTTCCGGCTCGAAGAGCTGAGCGAGCAGGCCATTCGGGACCTGCTGCGACTGGCCCCTTTCGGATGCGGCAATCCGCCTCCGGTTCTGGTGTTGCGCGACGCCGAGATCCCTTCGCCGCCCGTCGTCTTCAAGGAGCGCCACGTGAGGGTGGGACTGCGCCAGGGCAACCGAACGCTCGTGGTAAAGGGGTTCGATTTTGCCGGGCGGCTGGCGGAGCTGTCGCCCGGCGCCCGCCTCGATGCGGCCATTTGTCTGCGCGACGATCCGGCGGGAGCCGCACGCGGCTATGCGGGCTGGAATGCCCTGCTGCTCGACGTGCGCACGGCTACGCGATGACGTAAGGGGGATCGAACTCGGGGAGGCCCTGCCGCCGGGTCGCCATCCACCGCAGCATGTAAATAACCTTCGGGTCGGTCTTGCGCCCCAGCAACGTGTTCGGGAGCACTTCCAGCAGTGCGTGAGCGGCCACGTCGGGAAAGTAATCCATGTCCGCCTCGACCATCACACAATTCAGTCCCCGCTTGACCTGGCGCCGGCCCTCGTGAAACGTGAGCTGGAGATTGGCCGCCTCCAGCCGCGTTTCCTTGAAACTTGCGGTGGCGCCGGGATGAAAAACCGCCGGCAGCAGCTCGGGCGTGAACAGTCCGGTCTGGGCGGCCCGGGTGACTTCGGCCAGCAGATCGGTCCTCGCCCAGGCAAAGATGCGGTCCGGGGCAGGTGGACGGTCCCAGGCCACCTCCACGATGTAATCGAGGGCTTTGCCGGCCCCCAGCGGTGTCTGCTCGAGCGCGGTCATCAGGTTGAGCAGGCCGGCGAACGCGGCCGGCTGCTGCTCGAGCAATTCCTCGTATGGCCTGCGATCCAGCAGCTCCAGCCACCGCACTCGGGTGGCGGCCAGCCGGTCCCACATCGCAGCCCGGAACTGGAACGACGCGTTTCGCGGCAATACCATGAAGTCCAGCGTGGTCAGCCGCCCGGACTCCAGCCGGATGCTGGGGATCCCGGTGCTCAGACAGCCTGGCGCCGTCACCACGATGCGGTAGTTATCGCGAAAATCGCCGTGGCACGGCACGCCGTTGAAGTAGACGGACGGCCCGTGATGATAGCGCGCCGAGACGATTCGCCCGCTACCGTTGATCAGGCGGATGAGAACGCGCTGCGGCCCGGCCAGCGGCTGGCGCGCGCCGTCGAAAAGATTCACCATCAAGGATGCAGTAGAGCGGGGCATTTCGCTCCACGCTTACTCGATGGAACGCGCCCGCTGACCGCGGTTTCTCTCTAAGGCCGTGAAAAATCACCCGGAAATGTTTTTGTTCCCGCGGTGACCGGCGCCGCGCACCGGCTCCGCTTCAGGGTCTGCCCTCGCGCCGGCGCAGGTGCTGCTCCTGAAGTACGCGCGGATCGTCCATTCGCGGAGAGGGTTTAGGATCGAGTGGATCCCGTGCCCGCGCCGGGTCGAAAATGCGGTTGTCCACGGGCAGGACCTCGTACGGCGTGAAGTCGGGTTGATCCGTAAAGCAATCGGCCAGGTCCGCAGCCGTGGCGTCGAAAAGATTCAGCGGAGGGATTCCCAGCAGCCGGAAGATCGTCTTTAGCAAGCCCGGGAAACTGGAGTTCACGTGCGAGACGTAATTGCGGCGCGCGTACGGGCTCACCACCAGCAAAAGCGTCCGGTGGGAGTCAATGTGGTCCACCCAGCCTTGCGCATCGTCTTCGGTGATGAAGATCGCCATTTGCTTCCACCACGGAGTGCGGCTGAGGAACTCGACGATGCGGCCCAGAGCGTAATCGTTGTCCGCCATGTAGGAGGCTTCGTAAGGATAGCCGTCTTCGGGTCGCGGCCGCGCCAGATGGTCGTTGGGCAAGTGAATGTAAATGAAACGGGGAAACGGCTGCTCGCCGGAAAGGTAGAGCCGTCGCACTTCGGCGATGAACTGGTCCGCGCGATACTGGTCGGGAATATTCATGTTGAACTGCGGATACTCGCGCGAGGTGTTGCGGTACAGCGGCTCGGGCATCGGGACGTTGGTCAGATATCGGGCTCCGGTCGGCTTGAAACCTGCCTGTTCGTAGACGCCCGCCAGCTCGAAGCCCTCGCCATAGTTGCGGAAGCTGATGCCGTGTCGTTCCAGGTGATGCCAGAGCGCTCCCGCCTCGAGCTGCTCCTCGGGATGCAGAGAGGAATTGGATTGGGCGAACTGGAGCCGCCCCGGCGCGGTGGTGGGCAGGCGGAAGTCTTTTTGTCCGCCATAGGCCGCCATCAACGAGCTTTCCGTCCAGGCGTTCGGGTACGAGCCGACCAGCCAGTGATGCCCGTCCACGCTCACCTCCGAGTCCGCATAGAAGTTGTCACTGAAGGCGAAGCGCTCAGCCAGCGCGTGATGGTTCGGCGTGATGTTCACGTTGCGCAGGATCAGGCGCGAGGTCAGCGTGCGCCGGTCCGAGACCACCTCGCCCCACCGTCCGAAGCGGGCCAGCGCGGGCGAGCCCGCCACCGGTCCGTTGGAAGCGTATTGAATGTCGCCGAAGACTTCGTCGAAGGTCCGGTTCTCCTTGACGATCAGCACGACGTAGCGGATCTCCTTGGGCAAGGCAGCGGGCGGCTTCTTCGAAGGAACGAATCCGTTGTATTGGAAGACGCGCGCCGTGGCTTTTTTGATCTCGTCCGGCCCGGGCAATGGGTAAACCGAGATGCAGCCGCGGCGGAACGAACCCTGGAAGCTTTCCGTGGCCTTGCGATCATGGTTAGGCCCCGTTCCCAGTCCCTTGGCGTTGGTGACAAAAACCGTGTCGCGATGGATTGCGACGCGCGTGGGGAACCAGGCCGCCGGCAAATGGCCCAACACTCGCATCTCCCGGGTGTCAATGATGCCCACTGCGTTGATGCCTGCCTCAGCGACCAGGAGCCAGCGGGAGGCTTGATGATACGCCAGTCCCACGGGCAGTACGCCGCGCAGGTGTTCGAGTCCCGGGATGCGGATTGGGATCTCGCCGCGCACGCGGTTGGTTGCTGCCTCGATCACCGTGATCGAATCGTTGTGGCCGTTGGAAACGAACACGAGTCCGTCCCCGTAGGCGACGCCAGACGGGCTGCTGCCGCCCAGGCTTCCCTGGCCGAACGGCAGCCCCGTTCGCACGAACGTCTCGATCCGCGGCGACGCCGGATCTTCGAGGTTCACGACCGCGACGGAATTGGACTCAGGAACGTTCGGGTCTCCGAGTCCGGGCACGTCCACCGGGCCGCGGGCGGTTTCGCGACGGGCGCCCGCAACCGCCTCCGGCGAAGGAAAGCCGAACGCGGGGAAGGGCAGGCCGGTTTCTCGCGGGTTCTTCGGATCGGCGCCGGGAATCACGCGGTACTCGAACATGCCGAGATTGGCGACCCATGCCTTGCGTCCATCGGGCGCCAGGGCCAGCGAAAAGGGCAGCCGTCCGACGCGCACCGAAGACACGATGCGGTGCCGGCGCACGTCAATCACTGCCAGCCGGAAGTTGGCCTGATCGAGCACGTAGAGAAGGCCGCGATCGCGATCAAGCGCCAGGTCGCCGGTATAACTGTCCTGATACTCTCCTTCGTTGAGCGAATAGATGCGTTTGACGTCGCCCGTCTTGGGGTCGATCACGCGCACGCGGCCGGAATTGCCTTCGGAAGCATAGAGCGTGCGTTCATCGCCGAACGCCAGCCCCATGAAGACGCTGCGCCAGTCGTCTTCCGGTTCGGGTTCGCCCGGCTGACGCACGGGCGCAATGAGATGGCGCGTTCGCCAGAAGCTGCCTTCCTGTTCCAGCAAGGTGAGCGAGTAACGGCTCGGCCCACCATTGGCCGAGACGACGAGGCGGCCGCTGGGGCTGACCGCCAGTCCGAATGGTCCCGGGCCCGTGGTGTACTGCCGGCCCCAAGGCTCGATGATCCGACCGCCCGGCAAAATGGTCTGGGCGCCGGGACGGCGAATCGCGGCGCGCGTGCCTGCCGGCGGCACATAATCGGCGGTCGTCAGCAGCAGGATCCCGACCACAGGCAAAATATTCATGTTGTCCGCCTGCCTCGCTGCTTCGAGCCAGCGAGTGCTGCTGACAATTCTAAGCTACGCGAGGCTTTCCATGAATCGCCGATCATTCCTGTTGACGATGGGAGGCATGACAATGACGACCACGGCCACGGCCGCGCCCGAGAAAACCCGCTACTACACCTTGCAGCAGTTCTTCCTGAAACAAGGGTCGCAGGTGACGCGCATCCACGAGTTCTGGAGCAAGGGCTGCCTGCCCGTACTCACGAAATTGCACCAGGGCCCGATCATCGTCCTCGAGTCCCTGGTGGCGCCCCATATGCCGCAGGTGGCCGTCATCACCGGCTACCGGTCGCTGGCCGAGATCGAAAAAGTGCAGTCCGCGCTCCACGCCCACCCCGACTTCCAGAAAGCCCTGGCCGAGTGGGAGCGCGATCCCGAGCAGCCTTACGAGCATTACTCGACCAGTCTGCTGGAAGCCACCGATTATTCGCCTGAGATCAAACCTTTGGATCCTCCTCCCAAGTCGCCGCGGATTTTCGAGCTGCGAACCTATCACTCACCCACTCTCCGCCAACTGCGCGCCTTGCACGAGCGGTTCGCCGGTCCTGAGATCAAGATCTTCCATCGCGTGGGCGTGCACCCAATCCTGTACACGAGCACCGTCTACGGCGCCAACCAGCCGAATCTCACCTACCTGATTCCCTTCGAAAACCTGGGGGCGCGTGAGAAGGCCTGGGCTGCCTTTGGCGCCGATCCTGAGTGGATCAAGGTGCGGCAGGAGTCCATCGAGCGCCACGGCCAGATCTCCAGCATCATCCAGATCTGGCTTTACCGGGCCACCGCCTACTCACCAATCCGCTGAGGGCGATGAGGACGGGGGAAGGGCGGATTTTAGCCCGGCAGCATCTTGGCGATGTCGTTGTAGAGTACGAAGACCACGATCGCCATCAGGAAGACGAAGCCCAACTTGAACACCATCTCTTTGACTGCCTGGTTGAGCTCGCGCTGCATCGCCATCTCGACCAGCAGCACCAGCATCACCCCGCCGTCGAGGATGGGGATGGGAAGCAGGTTGAAAACCGCCAGATTCAGGCTGACCACCGCCATGAGGAAAATGAACGAGGCCCATCCTTCGCGCGCCGCTTCGCCCGACAGCCGTGCGATGCCGATCGGGCCTTCGATCGAGCGCGGCGAAAGGCGCCGCTCGATGATCCCGCGCAGGAAGCGAAAGATCAGGGTCGCGTGTTTGGCGTTCTCGCGGAGCGATTCCCGGAAGGCCTCGGGCAGGCTCAACCTCGTAATCACCAGGCGGTGCGACGGCTCCACGCCGATCATCCAGCGCGGCGTCCCGTCCAGATTCGCGTAGACCGGATGCACCACCACGGTGTGTCGGCGCCCGTCGCGCAAGTACTCGATCGTTACCGGTTTGCCACCGCTGGCGCGAATGATTTCCGAGAGGCGATACCGCGATCGGATGGGTTGGCCGTCCACGCTCAACAACACGTCGCCACGGCGCAGGCCGGCTTTCTCGGCAGGCATTCCCGGCGTCAGGTTCGCGATCTGGATTTCGCCCTGCTCGGCCCAGCCGGCATAACCCAGCCCCGTGCGCTCCTCCAGTACGGGCGTCAGCGTGGTCCAGAACGTCTGCCCTTGCCGCTCGACTTTCAGGATCAGCGGACGATTGGCGCTGGCCACCTCCTTGAGAATTACGTCTTCCCAGGTCGGCTGCTCGATCTCGTCAATCTTCACGATGCGGTCGCCTTCTCGCAACCCGGCCTTCGCCGCCGGTGAATCCGGAAACACGTGGCCGATCACGGCCTGTTTGACCGATTCCGGCGGTTGTTGGTAGTGCACCGTGAACAGGCCGGTCAGCAGGGCCACCGCCAGGGCCACGTTCATTGCCGGGCCGGCCAGCGCGATGATGAACCGCTGCCAGCGCGGCTTGGCCAGAAACGCCCGTGGGTCATTGACGCTCTCCTCGCCGGGCTGCTCGCCCGCCATTTTCACGTAGCCGCCGAACAGGATCAAAGACAGGCGGAAGTCGGTCTCGCCACGGCGAAATCCGATCAGGCGCGGGCCGAATCCGAAGCTGAACACTTCGATCCGGACGTCGAAATATCGAGCCGCCAGGTAATGACCCAGTTCGTGCACCAGGATCATTACGCCGATCAGTACGATCAGCCACCACAGATTTTCAAGGAAAGGCATTGCCGTCTCTCAGAGTCGTTCACTTCTTGGCAGCCGGCTGCTCCGTTCCGGCGCGCTGCCCGACCAGTTGTTGCGCTACAAGCCGCGCCTGCCGATCGAGTTCCAAAACCTCGGCCACCGATTGAGGCTCGCGCTGGCGCACCCGCGCCAGTGTTTCCTCGACGATTTCAGGGATGCCGAGAAAGCCGATTCGGCCCTCCAGAAAGGCCTCCACCGCCACCTCATCGGCTGCGTTCAGAACGCACGTGGCAGCCGGGCCTGCTTCCTGCGCCTGATAAGCCAGCTTGAGCAAAGGAAACTTCTCGAAATCAGGCGGGTAAAACTCCCATTTCCGGAGCTGCCCCCAGTCCAGCCGCGGCGCGGGCGCCTCCGCTCGTTCCGGCCACGTCAACGCGTACTGGATGGGCATGCGCATGTCCGTGGCTGAAATCTGGGCGATCACGCTGCCGTCGCGAAATTCCACCAGCGCGTGCACGGTGGATTGCGGGTGAATCAGAACTTCCACCTCCTGCGGCTTCAAGTCGAACAGCCAGCAGGCTTCGATGACTTCGAAGCCCTTGTTCATCATGGTGGCGGAGTCAACCGTGATGCGCTTGCCCATGCGCCACGTGGGGTGCTGCAACGCCTGCGCAGGAGTGACCAGGGCCAGTTGTTCTTTCGGGGTATCCCGGAAAGGTCCTCCCGACGCCGTCAGGATCACGCGCCTCACTTCGCTGCGCCGGCCCGCGCGCATGCACTGATGCACCCCGTTGTGCTCGCTGTCCACCGGGATCAACTCGCTGCCCGCCGCCCGGGAGGCCTCCATAACCAGTCTACCGCATGCCACCAGCACTTCCTTGGCCGCCAGCCCGACGCGCTTGCCTCGCCGGACAGCCTCATAGGTGGCCTCCAGGCCCGCGACGCCGACGATCGCCGAGATCACGATGTCGGCCTCGGGCGCAGCCGCCGCCCGCACCCGTCCCGCAGGTCCCCAATCCAGCTCCGGCAGCGACGCTTCCCCGATGCCCGCAGAACGCAGCCGCTCGCGCAGCTCCGGAAGGCGCTCTTCCGCCGCGATGACGACCAGCCTGGGACGGAATTCCACCACCTGTTCGGCCAGCCTCTCGAGGTTTCCACCCGCCACCAGCGCGAACACTTCGAAGCGATCGCGATGCTGGCGAATCACGTTGAGGGTGTTCACCCCGATGGAACCGGTCGAGCCCAGGATCGTAACGCGCTTCATGGCGGGCGAACGCCACGATCATAGCATGCCGGCGCCCGCTGGCTGGCGCGGATCAGCGTGCACCGCGGGCTGCCTGACCGACAGGGGTTGCCCGCTCCTGGCGCACTCCGCGAATGAACTGCCGCAGGATTTCGGCCGCCAGCCCAGCCACCAGCGCCAGAATCAGCACGGTGGCGACGCTTTGCAGCAGTTGCGCACCTCGCGGCTGCACCGTGCCGACCAGCTTCAGGGCAATGGAAACTGCGCATCCCGCCACCGCCACCACCAGGAGAGCGCGAATGCGGTAGCCGTGGACGTACTTGGTGGCCACACAACCGATCTGCGCCCCTGCCGAGGCCCCCACCAACATGATCAACGCGGCCACCAGTTCCGTACGGCCCTTGTAGGTGTAAGTGGCGGCGCCGTACAGGCCCGAAATCGCTACCTCGAACAGATCCGTGCCGACCGCGACGTGCGTCGGACATCCCAACAGGTAAATGAGCGCCGGCACGCGTATCAGACCGCCGCCGATTCCCAACAGTCCGCACAGCCAGCCGGTCAACAGCCCCACCGCCACCGGCAGCCAAAGCGAGCAGCGAATTCCCGCCCGCGGAAACTCCAGGATGGGGGGCAGTTCGATCTTGCGGATTTTCGCGAGCACGACGCTTGACTTGGGGCCGAAGGCCGCCTGGGGCGTGGGCGAGCGCCGACGCGCGCGGAGGTCCGCCAGGATTACCCGTGCGATGACGGTAAGTAACGCCAGATACGCCAGGCGTACGTACAGCTCGACCCGGCCGAGCCGTTCCAGCCACATCACGGTCTGCGCTCCGGCCTCGAATCCACACACGGTGCCCAGCACCATAGTCGCGCCCAGGCGGTAGTCCACGTTGCCGAAGCGTGCATGACGGAACGTGGAGATGATGGACTTGCCCGCCATGTGGGTCAGATCGGTGCCGATGGCAAAGGCCATGGGTAAACCGAGCAGGTTCAGTCCGGGCGTCGCCATCCAGCCGCCCCCGATCCCGAAAAATCCACCGATCACGCCGACGCCAAAGCCCAGAATGACGAGGCCGGGCCAGAAAATTTCCGTGCCCGCCATCGGCATCCAGACATAGAACCATTCCCCGACACGTACGCTCACTTTTCGCGTACCTCCCGGGAATTCAGGTCTATGCCCAGGCGCTTGATGATGAAATCCGTGATCATTCCGAGAAAAGCGCCGACTGTCACGACCACGGCAAGTGTGATTACGGTGAACTGAAAGGGGCTTTTGGCGTACAGCGCGAGCCAGCGCTCTGCCCACTCCTCAAACAAGCTACCAGGCATCTGGGCGAGCAGCTCGGCGCCTTTCACTGCTGCTGTCATGATTCGCGAACTGTGGGATGCGAACCTTCGATGGTACCGCGGTGGAACAAGACGGCGCTTGCGCGCCCCCACTCTCCCACTTGCGCCGCCCCTTCGCTTTGCTATACTTCGGAACGATTGCGGTACGCCAGTCCAAGGAAGGTGCTCTGATGAGTACGATCAAGAAGCCCCCTGAGCCGAAGACCGAGCCCGGTGCGGGCGTTTCGCGCCGCGGTTTTATTCGCGACGTCAGTCTGGGCACGGGCGCCTTGGGAGTGGCCCTCACGCCCGGCGAAGCTCGTGCGGCCGCGCCGGCCTTGATGGGTCCGGGTCCCGTGCCGGTTACCCTGACCATCAACGGCAAGCCGCACAAGCTCCAGCTGGAGCCGCGGGTCACCCTGCTCGATGCCCTGCGCAATTACCTCGATTACACCGGCGCCAAGCGTGTCTGTGATCGCGGGACTTGCGGCGCTTGCACGGTCCTGATGGATGGCAAGCCCGTCTACGCTTGCAGCATTCTCGCCATTGACGCGCAAGGCAAGAACATTCAGACCATCGAGAGCCTGGCATTGTCGCCGCAACCGGACCCGCTGATCCGTGCTTTCGTCAACAACGACGGGTTGCAATGCGGCTTCTGCACGCCCGGCTTTGTCATGGCTGCCAAGGCTTTCCTGGCGGAGAACCCTAACCCGACGATGGAACAGATCAAGCGCGCCTTTGGCGGGAACCTTTGCCGCTGTGGTTCCTACAACGGCATCCGCCGCGCCATTCTGGAGGCCGCCAAAGCTGCGCAAGGAGGCAAGAATGCCTGATTACAGTTGGCCCGCTCCGGAAAAGCGCCGCGTCATCGGCCGCCGCACCAACCGCGTAGATGGCTTCGTCAAGGCGAGCGGTCGCGCCAAGTACGCTTACGACATCAAGCGCCCCGGAATGCTTTACGCCGCGGTGGTGGTCTGCCCTTACGCGCATGCGCGCATTCGCAGCATTGATACCAGCGCTGCGGAAAAAATGAAGGGCGTAGCCGCCGTTCACGTCTTTGACGGTTCGGCGCCGGGCACCGAAGTGCTTTGGGCTGGTTGGGAGATCGCCGCGGTCGCGGCAGAGACGGAAGAACTGGCTCGCGACGCTGCGCGCGCCGTAAAGGTCGAGTACGAGGTGTTGCCTCACTTCGTCAACGAGGCGGACCTCTCCAAGGCCAAGGCCGCTGGCCGCGTCAAGCCGGCAGGCGAGAAAGTCACGGGCGACCCCGATCAGGCCTTCAAGGAAGCCGACGTCGTCTCCGAAGGCGTCTACGGCTGCCCGGTGATCTGCCACCTGACTTGGGAAGCCCACGGCCAGGTGATCGAGTGGAAGGGCGATCAGATCGAGTACTGGCCGACTACCCAGGCGGTTTCCAGTATCGGGAACGAACTGGCCAAGGCTCTTGGGGTCCCGCCCGCGAATGTGCACGTGATGCAGGACCACATGGGCGTGGGCTATGGCTCCAAGTTCTCGCCCGACCGCTGGGGTATCGCCTGCGCCAAACTGTCGAAGCAGACCGGGCGACCCGTCAAGCTCTTCCTGCCGCGCGACGTCGAGCAAATGATCGCCGGCAACCGCCCGTCCCATTACGCTCGCATCCGCCTCGCAGCCAAAAAGGACGGCACCATCATCGGCTGGGAATCGGAGTCGTGGTCCACGGGCGGAATGACAGGCGGTGGAGCCCCGCCGATTCCCTACGTCTTTACCAACATCCCCAACCAGCGGCTCAACCACACCGCGGTGCAGGTCAACGCTGCGCCGCAACGAGCGTGGCGCGCCCCGAATCACCCGCAGGCGTCCTACCTGACTTGCTGCGCCATGGACGACCTGGCCCACAAGCTGGGCATGGATCCGCTGGAACTCTTCAAGAAAAACGCCGACTATACTGCCCGTCCCGATGTCTATCGCTGGCAGCTCGACAAAGCCGCGGAGCTGATCGGGTGGAAGAAGCTATGGCACCCGAGAGGTGACAAAACGCCGGGCCACATCAAGCGTGGCTTGGGCATCGGCGTAGGGACTTGGGGTGGCGCTGGCCATCTCTCCAACTGCCGGTGCAACATCTACCCGGACGGCACGGTCGAGGTAGAACTGGGCAGCCAGGATCTCGGCACCGGTACCCGCACCGTGATCGCAATGGTCGCGGCGGAAACCCTCGGCTTGCCTGTGGGCGCCATCCGCGTCAAGATTGGGGACAACCGGTATCCGTTCTCGGGAACCTCCGGCGGCTCGACCACCGTGGGCGGGGTGTCCTCGTCTACCCGCAAAGCCACGATGAATGCGCTGGAAAAGCTCTTCGAGCGTGTGGCGCCCAAGCTGGGCGTCAAGCCGGAGGAGCTGGAGGCGGTGAACGGTCAGATCCAGGTCAAGGGCGATCCCAAGAAAGCCATGGCTTGGAAGGCCGCCTGCAAGCTGCTGGGAACCGAGAAAATTTCCGAGATGGGCCAGAACGACCCCAAAAATCCCATGGGCTTGAACACCGGTGGCGTGGGCGGCGTTCAGATGGCTGATGTCTCGGTGGACACCGAGACCGGCATCATCCGCATCAACCGCCTGGTGGTCGTGCAGGATTGCGGGTTGGTCATCAATCCCAAAACCGCTGAAAGCCAGTGCTACGGAGCTGCCCATCTGTCCATCTGCGCCGCCCTCTACGAAGAGCGCATCATGGACGACATCACGGGCCGCATGCTCAACCCCGACATCGAGTTCTACAAAGTCGCCGGCAATCCCGATATCGGCGAGATCATTGTTCATCTCGACATCCGGCCCGAGCACGACAAGCGCGGCGTGATCGGGTTGGGTGAACCTCCGGTCATCCCGGGCATTGCCGCCATCGCAAACGCGGTGACCAACGCCATCGGCGTGCGCGTTCCGTACGTGCCGATGACGCCGGATCGAGTTTTGGCCGCGCTGGAAAGGAGGAGCGCCTGATGCAAGCCTTTGCTTACGCCAGTCCCACCACGCTCAAAGAGGCGCTGGCGCTGCTAGCCGATCGCTGGGGCGTCGCTGACATCCTGGCCGGCGGGACCGATTTGCTGAACTTGCTCAAGGACCACATCCATACGCCGCAAAGGGTCATCAACATCAAGGGCATCAAGGAGCTGGGCGGCATCCGGAAGACCGACTCGGGCTTGCGCATCGGCGCTCTGGTCACGGTGTCCGAGCTGCTGGCCAGCCCGGAGGTCCGCGCCGAGTATCCCGCCCTGATCCAAGCCGCCGAAGGCATCAAGAGTGTGCAGATCAGGAACATGGGAACGATCGGCGGCGACCTCTGCCAGAGACCCCATTGCTGGTACTTCCGCCAGGGCTTCGGCTTGCTGGCCATGAAGGACGGGCGCAGCCTGGTCCGCGAAGGCGACAACCGGTACCATGCCATCTTCGGCAATCAGGGGCCGGCCTGCTTCGTCAGCGCTTCGAGCTTCGGGCCCCCGCTGGTGGCGCTGAACGCACGGGTCAAACTGGTGAGCGCCAAGGGCGAGCGCGAGTTGCCGGTCGAGAAATTCTTCGTCACGCCGCAGAGCGAGTCGGAGCGCGAGATCGCCCTGCGGCCGGATGAGATCCTGACCGAGATCCTGGTGCCGCCCGCCGCCAACGTGCGTAACGCCACTTATGAGGTCCGGCAGCGCGAAACACTGGATTGGCCGCTGGTCACCGCTTCGGTGGCCCTGACCATGAAAGGAACCGCGGTGGCATCGGCGCGCGTGGTGCTCGGCCATGTGGCGCCCACCCCGTGGCGGGCGACCGAGGCGGAAAAGGTACTGGCCGGCAAGGGCCTGAGCGCAGCGGTGATCCAGAAAGCCGCCGAAGCCGCAGTAACCGGAGCTACGCCGCTTTCCCGCAACGCTTATAAGGTGCAGCTGGTGCGGGCCGCGGTCAGGCGCGCTTTGGAAGCAGCGCGACCGAAGGCGTGACGCACATCCGATCAGACCCGCCGGCTGCCTTTCTCAGGCGGCCGGCGGGTGTTGCATAAGTTTCTTCTCGAGATTGAACACGCGATTCTCGAGCGCCCGCATGCGTTCTTCGAGGTTCAGATCCATCGCGTGCAGGTGACGAACCTCGCTCGTCAGGCGGTCCAACACTTTCTCCATGCGCTCGGCCCAACTGAAGAAAGCCGTCAAGAGCTTCGTTTCCAGTTCATGGATGGATTCGCGGGTGTGCTGGCGCAGCCGCTCCTCCATATCGGCCATCTCTTGCCGGAGCCGGCCCTCCAAGTCGGCCATGTCTTGTTTAAGCCGGCCCTCGAGATCGGTCAGGTCCTGTTTGGTGGCAAACTGGGCCGACAGCCTCTGTTCCAGATCCGCCAGGTCCTGCTTGGTGGCGAAGCGCTCTGCAAGCCGCTCTTCCAGCTCGCGCAGATCCTGCTTCGTAAGGGCTTGGTCGCTCACGGTGTCTATTATAACCGCCTGATGCGAAAGCTCAGCGCTTCATCAGATGCTTGCGGAAGAACTCGGTGATCTCCCTGGCCAGGTCAATGGGCGGTCCGCCATCGCCGGGGTAACGAACCACGCACTCGATGCCCAGTTTGTCCATCCGCTCCTTCAGATACAGCCCGAACCGCGGGTGATGGATGCCATCCCCCGGTTTGGCGTCGGGCGGAAGCGGTTTGTCCGGCTCGAAATAAAGCAGCAGAACCGGCGGATCATCGTGCGTAAGATGCGTAACGGGCGAGGCGTCAGCGAACATGCGGTAAGCCTTCTCGGTTTTCAGTTCCTCACCGTAAAGCCCGTAGAACGGCTCGAGCGCGGGATGACGCGCTGCGGCCTCCCCGACAATCCTTGCGATCTCCCGCGGATCGTACGTGGTTTGGGCTCCGGCCACGGCGACGGCCTGAAGCCGCGTGGATTGCCTCCGCACCGGGTCCGGGCTCCGCGGTTCCGCCATGTCCTCGTGGAACGCGATCCACAAGGAGATGCCCGCGCCGGCTGACGCGCCGGTCGCCCCGAAGGCTTTGGGATTCAGGTTCCATTCCCGGGCGCGTGAGCGCAGGTACTGAACGGCGCGCGCACCGTCTTCCATCGGGCCGGGATACGGGGCGTGCTGCGAGAACCGGTAATTGATTGCCGCCACCGAGATGCCGGCCTCGAGCAGCCGCTTGAGCAAGGCAGGGGGCAGGGTGCGCTTGTCGCCGGCGCGGAAACCGCCCCCGTGGATGTAAATCACCAGAGGCGTCGGCCGCGGAGATGGCGCTTTCCAGAGGTCCAGCACGTTGCGCTCGTGCGGTCCGTAAGCGACATCCGCGATGTCCGGCGGCGGCAGCGCTTCCTTGCTGCCCTGCGCCCATACCAGGCAGGCCAGCAGGATCGCAATGCTCAGCATGCGCTTCATCTGCCGTGCCTCACGCCAGCGCTTTCCGGCAATACTCGTAGCAGCGCCGCACCTCCTGCACCGTGTCGGCGCCCTTGTACTCGTACTCGATCATGGCGTAAATCTTCAGCCGTTTGCGCGCGATCAATTGCAGGACCTCGCGGATCGGCGTGTCGCCTTCGCCGAAGGGCACGTTCGGCCCCTGGTTTTTCTTGCGATCTTTCAAGTGGATCACAGGGATGCGATCGTGGTGCTTTTCGATGTAATCCACCGGGTCGTAACCGGCTGCCACGAAGTGGCCGATGTCGAGGTTCACTCCGATGTAGCGCGAAGTCCCGCGCATGGCTTCCTCGAAATCTTCGGGCCGGGCGAATTCGTTGGGCCGGATCACGGAATGGTTGTGCATGGCCACCGTGATCCGCGCCTTCTGGGCGTAAGGATCCACCCGTTTGGCGACGCTCACCGTGGCCGAGGCCGTGATGATCTGCACCCCGAGCGCTTTGGCCATCTCGAAACCGCGGGCGATTTCCTCGTCCGTGAAATCATCGCGGAAGCTGTAGTTGTAAGCGCACAGCGTGATGCCCGCCTTGCGGAACTTGTCACGGATCTCCTGGAAAGTCTTCAGCGGCGTTTCCAGCCGCCACTTGCGCAGCTCCTCGCGACCCGCTTTTCTCGGCTCGACGTGGCCCGACCATAGCTCGCAGTAAGTCAGGCCGATCTCGTTCATGGCCTTGATGGCTTCCTCCAGCGAGCGGTCGCGGAAGCTGTAACTTTGTGCTCCGATGGCTACCCCACGAATCCGCGAGTCGGCCTTGGCCGCCAGCAAACCCGTGGGAAGGGCTGCCAGGCTCATCCGGTAGATGTCTCGTCGTGTCAGCATGCGGTTTTCCTCCGGGATAACGAATGATACCATCAAAGGCATGGTGCGGTACAGCGTTCGCCTGAGCTGTTTCGTGATCGCGGTTTGCTGGGCCCAGCCGCAGGAGACCGTCAAGTACGGCGTCAAGGTCCAGCCCGGACCGATGGATGCGGTTTTGCTCAAGGACTACCGGCCCGAATCCTCGCTGGTGGTCCCCGAGACCCGCGTGGAGAAGGCGCGCTTTCCCGTAATTGACGTCCACACTCACACCTTCATGAGCAACATCCGCACGCCCGCCGACGTGGACGAATGGGTTCGGACCATGGACGAGGTGGGCGTCGAGAAATCCATCGTATTTACGGGCGCCATCGGGGACGAGTTCGCCCGACAGGTCGAGCTGTATCTGAAACGCTATCCTCACCGGTTCCAGCTTTGGTGCGCGATTGACACGCGCGACATTGATGCTCCCGACTATCCCGAGCGCGTGGTCCGCGAGCTGGAGCGCTGCTACCGGCTCGGGGCCCGCGGCGTGGGTGAACTCACCGACAAGGGTTTTGGCATGCAGGAAGAAGCGCGCCCGCCGGGCAAGCGCCTGCACCTGGACGACCCGCGACTGGATCCGCTCTGGCGCAAGTGCGCCGAACTCAAGCTACCCGTCAACCTCCACGTTGCCGATCATCCTTCCTGCTGGCGTCCCCTCGGGCCGACTCAAGAACGCACTCCCGATTTCCAGCACTTCAATCTTTACGGCAAGGACGTGCTGAGTTATGAAGAGCTGCTGGCCCGTCGCGACCGCCTGCTCGCCCGCCACCCGCAGACCACCTTCATCCTCTGCCACCTCTCCAACCAGGGCAATGACCTCGCGTCGCTGGCCCGCGCGCTCGACCGTTTCCCCAACCTCTACGTGGACATCTCGGCGCGCGACTACGAACTCGGCCGCCAGCCGCGCTTCGCTCGCCGCTTCCTCGAGTATTACTGCGATCGCGTCCTGTTCGGCACCGACATGGGACGCGAGAAGCACATGTACCAGATGTGGTGGCGCCTGCTGGAAACCCCGGATGAGTACATGCCGGGCCGGATCTGGTGGCGTTACTACGGCCTGGAATTGTCTCCGCAGGTGCTGGAAAAACTCTATCGCGGCAACGCGCTCAGGATCCTGAACTGGAACTGAGGCCGAGCCGCACTGCAATGTCGCGAGCGATTTGATGCGCGTGGAAGCGCCCGTTTTCGATGAAAATCTCGTTGGTGTGCATCCCGGCCACTATGACGCCGGCCAGATAAATGCCCGGGCGCTCGCTTTCCAGCGTCTCGGGATTGGTGCGTGGCTTTTGCGTCTGCGGGTCGAAACGGATTCCCAGGGAGGCGAGAAACTCGGTATCGGGCCGATAACCAGTCATGGCCAGCACGAAATCGTTGGCCAGCCGGACGGTGCCTTGCGGCGTCTCCACCACGATGGCGTCGGGTAAGATCTCGATGACGCGCGAGCGGAAGTATGCGCGTATCTCGCCATTGCGTATGCGGTTTTCCAGATCGGGCCGGATCCAGTACTTGATGTGGTCCGAGAGCGTTTCCCCGCGGTGAATAAGAGTTACGCGAGCGCCGGCGCGGTAAAGTTCCAGAGCCGCGATGGCGGCAGAGTTGCGCCCGCCGATCACGGCCACATCCATATCGTAGTAAGGATGGGGCTCTTTGTAATAATGGCTGACCTTGGGTAAGTCCTCACCCGGCACGCCCAGCAGGTTGGGCCGGTCGTAGTAACCGGTGGCGAGCACGATTTTGGCGGCCTCGTACACGCGGTTGCGACCGAAACGGTCCCGGGAATATACGAGAAAATTACCGTCCTCGCCCTCGATTTTTTCTACCGGCTCGTATTGATGAATAACGAGGCCGTAATGCTTTGCCACGCCGCGATAGTATTTCAGCGCTTCCAGACGCGTAGGTTTCTCACCCGCGCAGGTGAACGGAATATCGCCGATTTCGAGCAATTCCGGCGTGGTGAAGAAGGTCATGTGGGTCGGGTAGTTATAGATAGAGTTCAAGAGGCAGCCTTTTTCCAGGATCAGCGTCTGGATGCCGGCACGTTTCAGCTCGATGGCGCAGGCCAGCCCTGTGGGTCCGGCGCCCACAACGATGACCGGTACCTTCACAGCAGCGCCTCGACCGCCGGCGCCACGCGGCGCAGCGCCTCTTCCAGCGCGGCCGGGTCTTTCAATCCGCCCTCGGCCAGATCCGGCCGGCCGCCTCCGCGAGCACCTGTGGCCTGGATCAGCTTGCCGGCATGCACCTTGCCGGCCAGCTCCTTGCGCACCGCCGCCACCATCTCGCCTCCCGGCGCAGCCAGCACCACCACGTCCACGCCCTGGTTGCGCAGGGCATCAGCCAGCGAACGCAACTGGGCGCGGTCCATCACGCTCACCGGCGCCGCTACCACACGCACGGACTTGACCGGCACCGCCTGCTGGCGCAAGCGCTCGGTCTCCGCCTGGGCCACCCTGGCTTTGAGCTGCTCGAGCTGCTTTTCCAGCGCCTTGCGTTCCGCCAGCCATTTCTCGAGCTGCTCGACCGTCTCCTCCGGCGAAACGCGCAGCAATTCCGCGAGGCGTCCCAGCGTCTGCTCCGTCTGCCGGAAGCGTCGCCACGCGCCCTCGCCCGTGACGGCCTCGATACGCCGCACGCCAGCCGAGATCGAGCTTTCGTAAACGATCTTCATCAGACCGATGTCGCCGGTGCGCGAGACGTGCGTTCCGCCGCACAATTCGCGGCTGAACCCGGGCACGCTGACCACCCGCACGCGATCGCCGTACTTTTCCCCGAACAGCGCCATCGCTCCGGTGGCCAGTGCCTGTTCCAAATCCATGATCTCGGCCTGCACGGGGATGTTCTGCAAGATGACGCGGTTCACCAGGCGCTCGACTTCTTCCAGCTCAGCCTCGTCCATCGCCGCGTAGTGCGTGAAGTCGAAGCGCAAGCGTTCGGGTTCGACCACGCTACCTGCCTGCTTGACGTGCGGTCCCAACACCTCGCGCAGGGCGGCGTGCAGAAGGTGCGTGGCGGTATGGTTGCGCATCGTTGCCCGGCGCAACTCCGTGTCCACCTGCGCACGGATGGCCCGACCCACTTCCAGCGGGACCAGTACGCGAATGCGATGGGCGATCAGCCCGGGAACCGGCGCGTAGGTGTGTTCGACCTCAGCCAGTTTCTCGCCGGTGGCCGGATCCAGGAACAGGCCCCGGTCACCCACCTGGCCGCCGCCTTCCGCATAGAAAGGCGTGCGGTCCAGCACCGCCTCGCCCCGCTCACCCGCTTCCAGCCGCTGGCGGGCTTGCTGATCCGAGACCAGCCCCACGACCGTCGCCGCTGCTTCGAGCGACTCGTAGCCCAAGAACTCGCTGCGGCCGCGCGCGAGCAATTCCTGCCAGACCGGCGCGATGATGGCTTTTTCCGCGCCCTTCCAGCTTGCCCGGGCACGCTCGCGCTGCCGCTGCATTTCCCGCTCGAAGCCCTCGCGATCGATCACCAGACCGTACTCGCGAGCCATTTCTTCCTGCTCGTCGAGGGGCAGCCCATAGGTGTCGTACAGCTTGAAGGCCACGTGACCGGGCAGCACGCCGTGGGCGGATTTGGCCTCGTCGTGGAAGACCCGCTCGGCGATGGCGAAGGTGGTGGCGTAGCGGTGTTCCTCGTCCCGCACGATCCGGGCAATGCGCGGCACGCTTTCCATGAGTTCCGGGTAAGCCGGACGCATGATCTCGGCCACGACCCCGGTCAGCTCGTACAGGAACGGCTCCTCGATGCCCACGCGCCGCGCGTGTCGCATGGCGCGCCGCATGATTTTGCGCAGCACGTAACCGCGCCCGTCGTTGGAAGGGATGACGCCGTCGTGGATCAGGAAGGTGGCTGCGCGTGCGTGATCCGCTACGATGCGCAGCGCCACGTCGGTGCGCGGATCTTCGCCGTAGGCCACGCCAAAACGCCGGGCCGCGGCGTCAATGATGGGCCGGATCAGATCGGTATCGAAGTTAGAGAGCTTGCCTTGCAGCACCGCCGCCAGCCGCTCCAGGCCCATGCCCGTGTCAATCGAGGGGCGGGGCAGGGGAGTCAGAGTGCCATCCGTGGAGCGGTTGTACTGCATGAAGACCAGGTTCCAGATTTCGACGTAGCGACCGGATTCGGCGGGGAAAGGCGGGTCCTCGCCGGGGATTTCCGAGGCGCCTGGCCCCAGATCGTAATGGATCTCCGAGCAGGGCCCGCACGGACCAGTCTCTCCCATCTGCCAGAAATTGTCCTTTTCGTCGCCCCGGAAGATGCGATCCCGCGGAATGCCGGCGATCTTGTGCCAGAGTTCGGCGGCTTCGTCGTCTTCGCGAAATACCGTGATGTAAATACGATCTTTGGAAAGGCCGTAGTAGTTGGTAACCAGATCCCAGGCGAACTCGATGGCCTCGGCCTTGAAGTAATCGCCGAAGCTGAAATTGCCCAGCATCTCGAAAAAGGTGTGATGCCGGCGCGTGTAACCGACGTTCTCCAGGTCGTTATGCTTGCCGCCCGCGCGCACGCACTTCTGCACCGAGGCTGCGCGCGTGTAATCCCTCTTCTCCAGCCCGAGGAACACGTCCTTGAACTGGTTCATCCCCGCGTTGGTGAACAGCAGGGTGGGATCGTTGGCCGGCACCAGCGAAGAAGAGCGCACGATACGGTGCCCCCGAGCGGCAAAGAAATCCAGAAACGTCTGGCGTATCTCGTGACCCTTCACAATACTCATTCTGGCACAGCGGCCCTCGCCCGCAGCAGCGTTCCGTGGGGGCGGAACGAGCCGCGGGCCAAGAAGCCGGTGGAGTCGTCCCCGCGCCCGCGCTCGCGGCTCCGCGGCGGGGCGAACAGAGCGCGTTCCGGAGCCAGTCCCGCGGCGCCACCGGCCTGTGGGAGGCAGTTGCGCGTGTCGCGATCCATGACTTAATGTGGGGGCATGCTGTTCGGGATCCATTCGCTGCTCTTCCGCGAGACTTTCGTCGAAGCCGATTTGCCGCTGCTGGACAAGTGCAAGGCCCTGGGCTTCGACGCCGTAGAGATCATTCCCTTCGACCCGGACAACTTTCCTGCCGCCATGGTGCGCCGTGCAGCCGCCGATCTCGGCCTGGTCATCAACACCGGCTACGGCATGCCCGCCGAGTACAACATCATCTCGCCAGACCCCCAGGTACGGCGCAACGGGATCGAGTTTTCCAAGCGCCTCATTGACTTGAGCAACGAGGCCGGGGCGCGCGTATTCGGGGGCATGATCTATTGCGGCTGGGGCTACCTGACCGGCAAAATGCGCACCGAAGAGGAATGGAAATGGGCGGTGGAGGGCTACCGGGAAATCGCTGGCTACGCGCTGAAGCAGAACCCGGACCTCATCCTGGCTATTGAGCCCGTGAACCGTTTCGAATCCCACTTCATCAACACGGCGGCGGACGCGGTCAGGTTCGTGCGCGAAGTGGGATTGCCCAACGTGCGCGTGCACCTGGACACCTTCCACATGATTCGCGAAGAAAACAGCATCTGGGCTGCGGTGCTGGAAACTGGTCCGTTATTGGGCTACGTGCACGCTTGCGAGAGCCAGCGCGGCATTCCAGGCACAGGCCTCGTCCCGTGGCTGGATTTCTTCCGCGCGCTGAAACGGGTCGGCTACGACGGCTGCGTCACGATCGAATCGTTCGATCCCGACATGGAGAAGATCGCCCGGCTCTGCTGCATCTGGCGCAAACTGGCCGATTCGCCCGAACAGCTTGCGCGGGAGGGCCTGAACTTCATCAAGACCGTCTGGCGTCAGGTTCAGCTTGAGCCGGTTTGAAATCGAAGGCGTAGCGGAAGCCGTTCTCGGCCAGCCGTTGCAAGTCGCTCTCGCGCAGGCCGAACCGGCTGGCCGCTAGCTCGTATTCGTGCGTCAGCGTGACGCCGAACAGGCCGGGATCGTCGGTGTTGAGCACGACGGGTACGCCCGCTTCGAGAAAGCGGGGCAGCGGGTGGGAGCTGAGATCGCGCACCGCGCCCGTTGCTACGTTGCTCGTCAGGCAGACTTCGAGAGGAACGTTGCGCTCTCTCAGCGCCGTCAGCAGTTCGGGATCCTCTGCCGCAGTTACGCCGTGCCCGATGCGTTCAGCCCCCAGCTCGAGGGCACCCCAGACCGAGCGCGGGCCTGCCGTTTCCCCGGCGTGAATCGTCAGGTGAAGGCCTTCGCGCCGGGCATAACGAAAAACTTCGCCGAACCACTCCACCGGCCCGGCCAGTTCATCACCGCCGATTCCGAAGGCGACCACGCCGCGGTCCCGATACGCGGCGGCCAGCTCCGCTACCGCCATGGCTTCCGCCGCCCCGAACTGCCGCACCGCATCCAGGATCCAGCGCACCTGGACGGGCGAGCTGGCGCATTCCTTGCACAGCACCGAGAAGATAGCTTCGAAGTCCTGCCCGCGGCGAAGGATGACGCCCGCGGAAATCGTAATTTCCGCGTACCGGACGTTTTCCGCCTCCAGGCGCTCGAGCAGCCGGCGCAGAACGAGTGCGTAATCGTCGGGTGTTCGCAAAAAGCCGAGTGCCCAGACGTACGCCCGCAAAAAACCGCTGAAATCACCGCTCGTGCGGTAGCTGCTCTCGATCTCCTCCGCACTCAGCGAAGGTTCCAGCTCGCGCAGCGTGGCCGGAGTGAGCGAACCTTCCAGGTGCAGGTGGAGCTCGGCTTTGGGTAGCGCCTGATAAAAGTCTCCCACCTCAGCCATAATAAACGGCTGATGAGTCCTGAAGAGATCGAAGCCATTGTGGGCGGCTATCACGGCGACCCGTTCCGCATTCTGGGGCCTCACCGCAGTGCGCGGCGAAAGTCGCCGGCCTGGGAAGTTCGTACGTTTCAGCCCCGGGCGGCCGAGGTCGCGGTCGTTTTGGACGGCCGCTCCGTGCCCATGAAAAAGATTCACCCTCACGGCTTTTTTGTCGCCACGCTGGAGGGAGAACCGCGCCCGTACCGGCTCAGGCTGAAACTGTGGAACGGAGACACCGTGGAGCAGGAGGATCCCTACCGCTTTCCCCTGCTGCTCAGCGATTTCGATTTGCACCTGCACGCCGAGGGAACGCTTTACGAAGCTTATAACTCGCTGGGGGCTCACCTGGTGGAGATGGAAGGCGTGCGCGGGGTGCGCTTCGCCGTCTGGGCCCCCAACGCGGAAGTGGTTTCGGTCATCGGGGATTTCAACGGCTGGGATCCGCGGGCCCATCCCATGCGCTTGCGCAGCGCAGGCGTCTGGGAACTGTTCATTCCCGGACTTGGTGAAGGTACGATTTACAAATACTACGTGCGGTCGCGTTTTCACGGATACCGCGCCGAAAAGGCCGATCCCTACGCTTTCTACTTTGAATGCCCGCCCAAGTCGGCTTCCGTAGTGTGGAACCTGGATCGCTACCAGTGGAACGACCAGGAATGGATGGAGCGGCGCGGGCGGACGAACTGGCTGGAGCAGCCCCTCTCGATTTATGAAGTACATTTGGAAAGCTGGCTCCGCGGCCCCAACAATCAGCGATTGACTTACCGCGAACTGGCGGAATCCTTGATCCCGTACGCGCGGGACATGGGTTATACCCACATCGAGCTGCTGCCCGTACTGGAGCATCCGTTTTCCGGCTCCTGGGGTTATCAGGTCATCGGTTACTTCGCTCCTACGGCCCGCTTCGGTACGCCGGATGATTTCATGTACTTCGTGGACCGCTGTCACCAGGAGGGCTTGGGCGTCATCCTCGACTGGGTTCCGGCGCACTTTCCCAAGGACGCCCACGGGCTGGTGTGGTTCGACGGGACGGCCTTGTACGAGCACGAGGACCCGCGCCGGGGCGAGCATCGCGACTGGGGGACCCTGGTTTTCAATTACGGGCGCAACGAAGTGCGCGTGTTCCTGATTTCCAGCGCCCTGTTCTGGCTGCGCCGCTACCACATTGACGCCCTGCGCGTAGATGCGGTGGCTTCCATGCTTTATCTGGACTATTCCCGCAAACCCGGCGAGTGGGTGCCCAACATCTATGGAGGAAACGAGAACCTGGAAGCCATAGACTTCCTGAAACGTTTCAACGAGCTGGCCCATCGCGAGCCGGGCGCCTTCACGGTAGCCGAAGAGTCCACCGCGTTTCCCGGAGTCTCGCGGCCGGTCTATCTGGGTGGACTGGGCTTCACTTTCAAGTGGAACATGGGCTGGATGCACGACATGCTCCAGTACTTTTCCAAGGATCCCATCTATCGCAAATATCATCACAACAACATCACTTTCAGCCTCCTTTACGCTTTCAACGAGAATTTCATCCTGCCCATCTCGCACGACGAGGTTGTTTACGGCAAGCGTTCCTTGATCGCAAAGATGCCCGGCGACGAGTGGCAGCGGTTCGCCAATGTCCGCGCCTTCCTGGCTTACATGTTCGGTCATCCGGGCAAGAAACTGCTGTTCATGGGACAGGAAATCGGACAGTACGAGGAGTGGGATTGGAACGGCAGCGTGCGCTGGGAGCTGCTCGAGTTCGACTATCACCGGAAGTTACAGACTTTCGTGCGGGAATTGAACACGTTTTACCGCAGCCAGCCTGCCTTGTATCAGGTGGACTATCACTGGTCGGGTTTCCAGTGGATTGATTTCCACGACGTGGATCACTCGGTAATTGCTTTCATTCGCCGGGCGGCGAACCCCGCAGACTTTCTGGTTTTCTGCTGCAACTTCACGCCGGTTCCTCGCACGGCGTATCGGTTCGGAGTGCCGGAAGCCGCTTTCTACCGCGAGGTCTTCAATTCGGACGCAGCTCGGTACGGCGGCAGCGACGTCCACAACCGGCCGGGAGTCCAGGCCGAGCCCACTCCGTGGCACAACTTGCCCTTCAGCATCTCGATCACGCTCCCCCCGCTGGCGGTCGTGGTTTTCAAGCCCGAACGGGAGTCTTCCGCCGCCTCCGCTCAGAGCCCGGCCTGATCTTCCAGGCTCCGCCAAAGGTACCACGAAGCGACGCTGCGGAAGGGTTTCCAGGGTTCTGCCAGGCGCTCGACCTCGCGAGGGGAGGGCAGCTCCTCGTATCCCCAGGCGGCGCGAACCGCGGCCCGGATCCCCAGGTCCTGCGAGGGCATGACGTCCGGCCGCCGCAGCGCGAAAATCAGGTACATCTGCACGGTCCACAGGCCGATGCCTTTCTGCGCGGTCAGCCGGCGAATCACTTCTTCATCCGGCAGATCTTCCAGTGCGCGCAGGTCCAGTTCGCCCGTGAGGATCCGCTGGGCCAGTTCCCGCAGACAGGCGATCTTTTGGCGGGAAAGGCCCAGCTCACGCAGGCGCTCCGTTTCGATGGACAAAAACCGCTGCGGCGTCAGCTCGCCATCCCCTGCACTGGCTAGCAGCCTTTGGAAGATCCGTGCCGCCACCTTGCCGCTCAACTGCTGGAGCACGATGGCCTTGGCCAGCGTCTGAAAATTGGGCGGTGAGTATTCGATCCGATAGGGACCGATCTGCTCGATCAAGGCCCCGAGGACGGGATCGGTTGCTTTTAGGTGCCGGATTGCCTTCCGCATGGACAAGGCAGGGAAACGCCGCGGCCGGGCGCCGCGTCCCTTACTTCAGCAGTACCATGCTATGCGAGCTCGCCTGGGGCGCGCTACCATCCCGATCTGGCTCCTGAGCGCGGCCTTGCTGGCCCAGAAACCGGCCCCGCCGCCCGAACAGGCCCCCGTCATCAAGGTCGAAGTAGACGTCGTCAACGTACTCTGCTCGGTGCGTGACAAGAACGGGAGGCTGATCACTGACCTCAGCAAAGAGGATTTCGAGCTTTACGAGGATGGCCAGCGGCAGGAGATCCGTTACTTCAGCCGTGAAACCGACCTGCCGCTGACCCTGGGATTGCTGGTGGACGTCAGCCGCAGTCAGGAACGCCTCATCGAGCAGGAAAAGCGCGCAGCCGCCCAGTTCTTGTCCCAGGTGCTGCGCAAGAAGGACCTGGCATTTCTGATCAGCTTCGGTCCCGACGTGCAGCTCGAACAGGACTTGACGAATTCGCAGCGCCTCTTGCGGGCCGCCCTCGAGGGATTGCGCGTGCGCTCCGATCCCAGCGGCCTTTACCCCGGCCCCGTTCCGACCGCGACCAAACCTCGCGGCACCGTGCTCTTCGATGCCGTTTACCTGGCGGCCGAGGAAAAGCTGCGCGCAGAGGTCGGCCGCAAGGCCATGGTGGTAATCAGCGACGGCGTGGACATGGGGAGCCGCGTGAAGCTGGCGGACGCCATCCGGGCCGCCCACAGGGCCGACGCCATCATTTACAGCATTTACTTTTTCGATCCCGGCGCCTACCGCGGATTTTGGGGTGGCGTCAGCGATCGCGATCTGAAAACCATGTCGGAGGAAACCGGCGGGCGCCTGTTCCGCGTGGGGCGCAATCGCCCCCTGGAAAGCATCTTCGAGGAGATCCAGCAGGAGCTGCGCAGCCAATACTCTCTCGGCTACACCCCGACCAATACCGTCCGCGACGGCAAGTTCCGGCGCATCGAAATCCGCACCCGCCGTAAGGACCTGCGCGTGCAGGCCCGCAAGGGCTACTACGCCGAGCCCCCAGCAAGCCAGCCCTGAGGTCAGGGCATCATGGCGAAGGGGCCACTCGGGGCGCGCAGCCGTTCCTCCGCGTTCTCGTCCGCGTAACAGGCCAGGATCTCGCCGAAGTACACCCGGTGGTAATCGTCGCGCGGATAAAACTCGTCAGCGATGGCCTGCGCGAGCGCGGACGGCGCCACGTCGTTGCGGTGGACGGTTCGGCATTCATAGTGCACAACGCACTGCTCGATGATGGGTGCGCGGACCTGACGCGCCGGTACGATGGTTAAACCCATTTCGCGGAACTTGTCGTGGTCGCGGCCAGATACCTTGCCGCAGTGGGCAGCCGCGGCCGCCAGCTCGTAAGGAGGAACATTCACCGTGAAATCCGGGTTCTCTTCCAATCGGCTGAAGCTGAACCGCGAAGGCCGCACCAGCACGATAAACATCGGGCGGCCCCATACCGATCCGATCGTTCCCCAGCCGATGGTCATTACGTTCGGCTTGCCTTCACGGTCTGCTGTGACCAGCAAGAGGCCGTCTTCTCGCAGTCGCTGAATGGTTTGTCTGAAGTAATCCGTATAATGAACCGTGACTTTTGCCATGGCAGTTCTCCCGCTGTGCATTCCGCGTGTTGCGCAACGAACTGGTTTCGCCTGTGGCACAAAACTTCACGGCCCCCCGGTATCCTGGCGGGCGCTCAGAGCGGCTCGGCGCAGGATCATGTAGCTGCGCAGGGCCTCTTCCAGCGGCGGCATGGGCGCCAGGCCCAGCCGTTCGATCTTCGCGTTGGAGAGCGCAGAATACTTCGGTCGGCGGGCAGCCGTCCGGTATTCCCGTTCGTTGGTCGGATGAAGTTCGGCCCGGACGCCAGCCGCCTGAAAGATCATCCGGGCCCAATCGAACCAGGAGATGGGAGTGCCGCCGCCGATGTGGAACAGGCCCGTGAGGCCTCGCTCAACCAGATCCACTGAGCGGGCGGCCAGGGCAGGCGCATAGGTGGGTGAGGCGATGTGGTCCTCGACCACGCGGATGGGCTTGCCCTCTTGGGCCAGGCGCAGCATGAGTTCGATGAAATTGCCCCGCGCCGTCCGCAAGCCGCCCGGACCATAGACTCCGGAGGTCCGGATGATGATCCAGCGGTCCAGATAGGCCTGGGCATAGAGCTCCCCGGCCAGCTTGGAAACCGCGTAGGCGCTCAAGGGATGGGGTGGATCTTCCTCCGTGTAAGGTCGTTCGGCCCGCCCGTCAAAGACATAGTCGGTGGAATAGTGCACCAGCAGCGCGCCGGTCTGGCGGCAAGCCAAAGCAATGTTGCGCACCGCCAGGGCGTTGACAGCGAACGCGGCCTCGGGCTCCTCTTCGGCTACGTCCACCTGATTATAGGCGGCCGCATTGAAGACGACTTCGGGATCCAGTTCCGCGATCCGCTCCTCGACGGCACGTCGCTGGGTAATGTCAAGCTCGCGGCGGTCAAAACCCCACGTCTGCCAGCCTCGGCGTTCCAGGTCCCTTACCAACTCCGTGCCCAGTTGCCCGAGGCTCCCCAAAACCACAGCGCGCTTGGCCATCACAGGCACAGGATAGCGCGAACGCTTGGTGCGCGGAAATCGGAGGTCGGTCACCGGTTTCCAGTCGCATCCTCACGATTTTTGTTGCTTTTTTCACCAGCTCGGAGTAACTTGGAAGTACACACCGACATCTAACGGCACAGGAGGCGGCGATGGGCAGCTTCCTTTTCCGCAACTACGGTTTTCGCGGTCGCCGCACGGTCGCCCGGATCGGCATCGCGCTGTTTGTGGCCCTCGCCGCGGTTTTGCTGGGGTCTCTGATTCACGGCTTGCGCAGCCTCTCCTAGCTGACCGGCATGGGTAGAGGCGGTCTGACGCCTCCCCTCACAACCGCCGGAAACCGCGAGCACTCAATCTGTCTGTTTTTCAGCCGCGACGCCCTGTTCCAGACGCAATTGCCGGGCAAGCCGGAGCAGGTCTTCGGTCAAAGTAAGCCGGTGCTCCACGCGGATCCCCGAGGCGAAGCCATCGCGCTCGGCGTTGCAGTAGCAGACTTCGCCCAGCCAGGTGAGATCGCCATCCTCGATTTCCACCGTTCCGCCCACTGGTAAGGGGCGATCTGTGAGCAGCCGCAAGCCAGATCCGGAGACCTCGCAGAGGGTGGCAGCAAGGAATCCCTCGGCGCCGCTGAGCACACGCACGCGCACCGGCCGATTCGCGGGGAAGCGGGGTTCGTATCGTCGGTCCACCTCTGCCCTATCGTCAGCCGGAGCTCAAACTTTAGCCCTCCGGCTGCGCGCGCTCCAAGACCACCTCGATAAAGCCTAACCCCGCCTTGGAAAGCGGGCGATCCCGGCGATAGATCAGGCACAACCGGCGGAGCATCGGCTCGGGAGCCAGACGCACCAGCGCCAGCTCGCCGCGTTCCTGTTCGGCCCGGCAATGGGAGGCGGCCATGAACGAAACCCCCATCGCCCGTGCCACGAAACGCTTGATCATTTCGCTCGAGTCCAGCTCCATGATCACTTGCAGGCGATCTTCCACCGGTTCCAGCCATTCATCCAGCCGCTGGCGGGTCGTCCCGTACTTGGGGAGAATCAGGGGGAACTCGGCAACCTGTTGCGCGGTGACCGCGGGCAGGTCCGCCAGCGGGTGTCCTGCGGGCGCGATCAACTTGATCTCGTCCGTGTGAATCTTGACCACCTGAAGCCGGCGATCGGCGCGCAGGACCTGAGCGATGCCGAAATCGGCCTGGTTCTCCAGCACCGCCTCGAGCACCCGCCGCCCGTAAACCCTCTCCACGCGCAACTGGACCTGGGGGAAGCGACGACGGTATTCGACGAATACGTCAGGCAGCACATAGAGGCAGGTGGCTTCGTTGGCTGCGATGGTGAGGGCGCCCCGGGGGTTGTGCTCCAGCTCGTGTATGGCTTGCCGCGCCTGATCCCGCAGTTCCAGAATCCTCGCCGCGTACTCGGCAAAAAGCTGGCCGGCAGGCGTCAGCGAAATCCGACTGCCGAAGCGATTGAACAGGGTGGTGTCCAGTTCCAGCTCCAGTTGGCGGATCTGCGCGCTGATGGCAGGCTGCGAGCGATGACACGTCTGGGCGGCCTTGGAAAAACTCTTCAGCCGTACGATCTCCAGGAACGTATGGAGCTGGTCGAGGTCCATCTCCTGCGCGCAGCCAAGGAAAATTCGATCGCGCCAATAAAAAGATTGAATTTCCCTTTTTCCGAAAAAGCTGCTACTAATTGTAACAGCAGACAGGTGGTGCGGAGGCCGCCGCGCACCCCGGGGAGCCGGCGGCTTGAAGAGACGAAACGGGAACGTCGCAGCAAGGAGCTTGCCGCACCACCTGACCCGCGGGTTTTGAGTATTTCTCGTCGCCTTGCCCGGCGTTGCCCGCCGGCGCTCCTTGAAATGGCCGTCTCCTCGCGGTGATCCTGCGCCCCACGACCCACTGGCGAGCCAGACGTGGCGGCCCTTTGCATCTTCCTGCTCACGGGTAAGATTTCGGAGAGAGACCCACGGCTCGACGCATGGGTCGCGCCACACTGGTGCGCGGGGCGCGGCAACTGCTGACGTTGCGCGGCCCGCCCGGACCCCGCCGGGGCCCGGCTTTGAACGATCTCGGCATCATCGAAGACGGCGCAGTGCTGATCCGCGACGGGCGCATCGTTTCGGTCGGACCCAGCCGTCGCCTCGAAAACCTGCGCGAAGCCCGGGATGCCGAACTCTTGGACGCTACCGGCCAGGTGGTAATGCCGGGTCTCGTGGATGGCTGCATCCAGCTTGGCTCCGGGGCGCCGCTTTCCCTGTCGGTGGAGACCACGCCGGGTTCGGGCGAGCCTTCGCCGGCTGCGCTTCCCCCCTTCACCTCGCGGCGCCGCCTGCACCTGGAGATCCAGCGAAAGATAGGTCAATTGATCCGGCACGGCACGACGGCCCTCGAGATCAAGACGCCTTTGATCCGGGAGGAAAACTTGGGGCTGCGGCTGCTGCGCGTGTTAGCCGCTTTGCGAGGCAATCCGCTTGATCTGGTTCCGACTCTGATGATCACTTGGGAGGAACGCGCGCGCCCGGACCCTTTGCTGGAGTTCCACCTCGCTCGCCTGCTACCTGTCCTCCGCCAGCGCAGGCTGGTCCGGTTCGTCGAGTTCTGTTGCGTAGGAGACCGCCCCAGCACCGACCGGGCGCAGAGGTGTCTGTCGCAAGCCGCAGAGTCAGGCTTTGGTGTGAAGTTGCAAGGTCCCCCGACCGCCGAGCTGGTGTCCCTGGCCCTTTCCGTGCAAGCTACGAGCGTCACGCTGCTGGGCAACATGGGTCGGGAGGAGATCCACGCCCTGAGCTCTTCTTCTGTGATTGCCACCTTGGTTCCTGCGGCCGCGCTGGCGCCCGCCCGTGGCTGCCCACCGCCCGCCCGCGATTTGATCGCCGCGGGTGCCGCCATTTCCCTCGCAAGCGGCTACGGGGTCCTCGGTTCGACTTATAGTATGCCCGTCGTGCTCTCTCTGGCCTGGTCCCATCTGGAACTGAAGCCCGCCGAAGCCATTGCCGCGGCCACGATCAACGCGGCCTACAGCGTGGGCCTGGGATCCCTGCTCGGCTCGCTGGAACCCGGCAAACAAGCTGACCTGATCATCTTCGATGCCCCGGACTATCGCGAAATCCCTTACCATCTTGGAGTGAACCTCGTGCACGCCGTGCTCAAGCGGGGAAAGCTGATCTATCGGCGCGGGGAAATTCTGTGGGACACCGACTGATCGAATGCGTTCCCAATTTTTCCGAGGGTCGTGATGCTCGCAAGGTGGAGGCTATCGCCGAGGCGATAGAGGCGGTGAGTGAGGTGTGTGTGCTTGATCGCCATCTGGACCCGGATCACAACCGGTGCGTGATCACGCTGGTGGGTTCGCCCGAGGCCGTCGCCGAGGCTGCCCTCGCCGGGGTGGGTAAGGCCGTCGAACTGATTGATTTGAACAGGCATTCCGGGGTGCACCCTCGAATCGGTGCAGCCGACGTGGTGCCTTTCGTGCCCTTGGGGAATTCCACCTTGGCGGAATGCGCGGAGCTGGCCCGCCGCGTCGGGCAGGAAATCTGGAGGCGATTCGGAGTCCCGGTCTATTTTTACGGGGCGGCAGCCTTGCGCCCGGACCGTGTCGAGCTGGCTGCGGTCCGTCGCGGCCAGTTCGAGGGCTTGCGCGAGCTGGTCCTCCGCGATGAGGCGCGACGGCCCGACGTGGGCGGCCCCGCGCTGCACCCCACGGCAGGCGCTGTGGCCGTGGGAGCCCGGAAGTTCCTGATCGCCTACAACGTCAATCTCGCCGGCAAGGACCTGGAAGCGGCGCAACGCATCGCTCGGCGAATTCGCGAATCGAGCGGCGGCTTCCCGGGCGTGAAGGCAATGGGCGTGGAACTGGCCAGCCGCGGCCTCGTTCAGGTCTCCATGAATCTTACCGATTTCGAGCGGACGCCTTTGGAGGAACTGTACCAGGCCATCTGCCGCGAGGCCCAACGCGAGGGTCTCACGGTGGCGGGCAGCGAGCTGGTGGGGCTGGTACCGCGCCGGGCCTATGAAATGGCGCCCGCTTTTTTCGAGCGCTGCGAGAACTTCCGGCCCGATGCGATCCTGGAAGAAAGACTGGCCGCGCTAGAATCGAAGAAGTGCTGGTGACGATCCAAGGGGCCCGCCCGTTGCGCCCGGCGTGGCTGCGGGCTCCGGCGCCTGCTGGGGAAAATTACCGAGAGTTGAAAGTGCTGGTCCGCCAACTGGGCCTGCACACGGTTTGCGAGAGCGCAGCCTGCCCCAACATCGGCGAGTGCTGGAACCAGCGTACCGCCACTTTCATGATCCTGGGCAACGTCTGTACGCGGCGGTGCGGCTTTTGCGCCGTGCTGAAAGGCCCTCCCCTGCCGGTGGACTATGACGAACCCAAGCGGGTGGCCGAGGCGGTGGCCCGCTTGCGCCTGCGCCACGCGGTCATTACCAGCGTCAACCGGGACGATCGCAAAGACGGCGGCGCAGAACTCTTCGCTCTCACCATCCGGGCGATTCGCGAGCGTGTGCCGGAGTGCCGCGTGGAGGTCCTCGTTCCGGACTTCCAGGGCTCCCACGCTGCCGTGGACTTGGTGCTCGAAGCCCGACCCGACGTTTTCAATCACAACGTGGAGACCGTGCCCCGTCTCTACCGGCAAGTGCGCCTCGGCGCCCGCTACGAACGCTCGCTGGACATTCTCGCCTACGCCCGCCGGCGCTGCCCTGACCTCGTCACCAAATCCGGGTTGATGCTTGGCCTGGGCGAGACCACCGAGGAAGTGCTTGCCGTGATGCGCGACCTCGCCGAGCGGGACGTGAACGTGCTCACCCTGGGTCAGTACCTCAGCCCGTCTCCTGCCCACCTACCCGTGGCCCGCTTCGTTCCGCCCGAAGAATTCGCCGAGCTCGCTGAAGCGGGGCGTCGCATGGGGTTCCGCCGCGTCATTGCCGGACCGCTGGTGCGCAGCTCGTATCACGCGGCGGAGGCACTCTGAGAACGCTCACCGGCTGCGCGACGAGGCTCGCAGATAAGACCACGCGAGCAGGAAGAATCCCGCGGCAATCCCGAAGCGTAACAACGCCTGCCAGGCCGGCGCCCCCACGATGAGTTTGCGCGCCGCGAGCAAGAAAAACCCGGCGCCAATCGCCAGATACCACCAGCCGAGCCAGCGGGCCGCCACGACGACTCTCCGCGCTTCCGGTTGCCCGACGGCCATTTTACCGCCGCGAGGCGACGGGGCAACGTGCGCGGACCGCCCGCCAGCTTCCTCGCCCGCGCCGGTTCCGCTCAGTCCAGATGAAAGACTTCTTCGAGCGGCTTCATGGCCTCATCCGGCCGCTGGCCTTCCAGCTCTTCGAAGAAGGGCGCCATCTCGCGTTGCCATCGGGCGTTGACTTCGCGTGCCGCCATGCCCTCCAAGGCTTTCTGAAAATCGGGCGTTTCCAGATACCCGACCAGCAGGCCGTCCTCGCGCAGAAACAGCGAGTAGTTGTGCCAGCCGGTCTCGCGCAGCGCCTGGAGCATCTCGGGCCACACCGCTTTGTGCCGCTCTTTGTATTCCTCGATGCGGTCCTTCTTGACCTTCAGCAGGAAACACACGCGCTGCATACCTGCCCTCCTCGCAGGCGGTGGCGCCGCCTCACAGGAATAGCGGCGCCGCCACCAGCGTAATCGTGCTCAGCAGTTTGATCAGCACGTGCAGCGAGGGACCCGCCGTGTCCTTGAAGGGATCGCCCACGGTGTCGCCCACCACCGTGGCTTTGTGCGGGTCGGACCCCTTGCCGCCGAGCTTTCCGGTTTCCACGTACTTCTTGGCGTTATCCCAGGCGCCGCCGCCGTTGTTCATCAACGTGGCCAGCAGAATGCCTGCGATGGTGCCGACCATCAGGAGCGCAGCCACCGAGGCTGCACCGACCGGGATCTCGTCGTAGCCGGGGAAGAAGCGGAAGATCACGCCCACCGCCACCGGTCCGATCACGGGCAGGATGCCAGGCAACACCATCGCCTTCAGCGCGCTCTTGGTCACGATGTCCACGCAGACCCCATAGTCGGGGTCGGAAGTGCCCTGCATGATGCCGGGGTTGGTCCGGAACTGCCGCCGCACTTCCTCGATGACGGTCTGCGCGGTCTTGCCCACCGCCCGGATGGCCAGGGCGCTGAACAGGAATACGAGCATGGCGCCCAGCAGTCCGCCCGTGAAGACGGGGACATTGCCAATGTCCACGTTGAACACCTTGTCGGCGGGCCAGCCCAGGTGCACCTTGACCTCGTCAATGTAAGCCGAGAACAACAGGAAGGCGGCCAGCGCGGCGCTGCCGATGGCATAGCCCTTGGTCAGCGCCTTGGTTGTGTTGCCCACCGCGTCCAGCCGGTCCGTGCGCCGGCGGATCTCCTCGGGTTGCTGCGACATCTCGATGATGCCGCCCGCGTTGTCAGTGATGGGGCCGAAGGTGTCCATGGCCAGGATGTAAGCTGCCGTGGAAAGCATGCCCATGGTGGCGATGGCCGTCCCGTAGAGACCCGCTGCAGCGGGCGAAACGCCGGGCAGGCCCGCGTTGGCGCCCAGGTAGTAGGAACCCAGAATCGCGGCCGAAATCACCAGCACGGGCAGCGCCGTGCACTCCAGGGCCACCGAGAACCCGGTGATGATGACCGTGGCGGGGCCGGTCTTGGCCGCCTCCGCGATCGAAAGCACGGGCCGGTATTTGTACTCCGTGTAGTATTGGGTGATGTAAACGAACAGGAAGGCGGTGAGGATGCCGATGACGCCCGCAAAGAACAAATTCAGGTTATTTTGTAGCAGCAGGCGCACCGCGATGTAGAATCCCAGAATGGCCAGAGCGGTGGTCATGTAGTAGCCGCGGTTGAGAGCTTTCATCGGATCTTCCTCGCCCTTGACCCGCACCACCAGTACGCCTGCCATGGAAGCGATCAGACCGAAAGCGCGGGCCATGAGCGGAAACAGCACGCCGTAGATGCCGAAGACGGGCAGCAGGGCCACGCCCAGGATCATGGCGCCGATGTTCTCGGCGGCGGTGGACTCGAACAGGTCGGCGCCGCGGCCCGCGCAGTCGCCCACGTTGTCACCTACCAGGTCGGCGATCACCGCCGGGTTCCGCGGGTCGTCTTCAGGAATCCCGGCCTCGACCTTGCCCACCAGGTCCGCGCCCACGTCTGCCGCTTTGGTGTAAATGCCGCCTCCGAGCTGGGCAAACAGGGCGACGAAGCTGGCGCCGAAACCGAACGCCACGATCTGGAAGGGCACCTGGTTCGGATTGTGCAGGCCATCGAAGAGCCAGAACAGGCCGCCGACGCCGAGCAGCGACAGCGCCACCATGCCCAGGCCCGTGACCGCACCGCCGCGCAGCGCGATTTGCAAAGCGCGGTTCAGGTCGCTGCGCGAGGCCGAGGCCGTGCGAATATTGGCCCGGATTGAGACCCACATGCCGAAGTAGCCCGCGGCCAGCGAGCACAACGATCCGGCAATGAAGGAGATCGTCATGCGGATGGCAAGCGTGCTCTGGCCTTTGCCGAAGTAGTAACCCACGAAGATGATCAGCGCCAGTACGATGGCCAGCGAAATGATCGTTTTGTACTGGCGGTGGAGGAACGCTTCGGCGCCTTGCCGGATCGCGTTGGAAATTCTCTGCATGGCGGCCGTGCCCGTGTCTTGCCGCAACACGTAACGCGAGAACAACACAGCCACCAGCAATGAAAACAGGCTGATGCCCAGCACCAGGTGGAGATAACCGCTGCCAGGCGTCGCCTGCAACCACAAAGCCAGTGCGGAAAGACTGTCAGCTTGCATGCGTGGATTGCCTCCAGAAATGCAGAAAGGTCATAAGGTTTCAGGATAACAAGACTTCGCTCTCCCGTTCAGTCGCCGCCCGAGATTTTGACGGTAGCGCAAGCGCCGCCCATAATTCAAGTCCGTTGCCATCACGATCCCTCTCGCACCAGTGCGGCGACTGCCTCGATGTGATGACTCTGCGGGAACAGGTCCACCAGCGCCAGCCGCTCCAGCCGGTAGCCCGCCTCGAGCAGTCGGGCCAGATCGCGAGCCAGAGTGGCCGGTTCGCAAGAGACCAGGGTGATGCGCGGCGGACCAAGCCGCACCAGTTCCCTCACCACGGCAGACCCCAGCCCACTGCGCGGCGGATCGGCCAGCACGAAATCCGGCACGCTTTTGAGTCCCGCGAGATAGGCCAGCGCGTCCATGCGCTGGACTTCCACAGGCAAGCCCGCCTGAGCCGCGTTGTGCGCCAGATCGGCCGCCGCCGATGCCGAAGATTCCACCGCCACGACGCGCGCGAACCTCTGCGCCAGGGGCAGCGAGAACAGGCCCACCCCGGCGTAAAGATCCACGGCCGTTTCGCCCTGCGCATTCTCGAGCGCGCAGCTGACCAGATCGCGGATCAGGAAGCGGTTGACCTGGAAGAAGGAGCGGGAACCCACGCGGTAGGTATGCTCGCCGACCGTATAGTTCAGGGCGCCGCCGGCCAGCCCCGGCAGCTTTTCGGCAAGCTTCTGGAGCAGTTCGCGCACCGGCCCGCGGCGGCCCTCGCCCGCCGTGACGTTGACCTGGATCTGCTCGCCATCCGTGAATACCTCGACGTTGCGGACCCACCGCGGCCAGCCGGCCCCCGCCGCCATCGCGCGCAGCGCCGCCAGCGCTTCGTTGATCCGGGGCGAGGCGATCATGCATTGCTCGATGGGGCACAGTCTCTGGCTATCGGCCTCGAAGAAGCCAATGCGGCCTCCGGCCAGGTGGAACTGAACGCGGTTTCGATATTCCCAAGCCGGCCCGGAAACGACCGCCGGCTCGACAGGTGGTGTGAACCGCCCGATGCGTCGCAGCGTTTCCAGCAGAATGGCCCGTTTGATCTCCAATTGCAGGGAATATTGGGCGTGTTGGAGGCGGCAGCCGCCGCAGCGCCCGAAGTACGGGCAGGGGGGCGCCATGCGGCCTTCGCCTGCCGCCAGGATCTCCTCCGGCTCAGCCCACAGCAGACCGGCCCGCGTGCAGGTGATGCGCACACGGACGATCTCTTCGGGCAAGACATAGCCCACCAGGATGACCCGGCCTTCGTGGCGGGCCAGCCCCAGTCCGCCGTGAACCAGTTTTTCGATATGCACTTCGAGCCGGGTGCCGGGTCCCGGCTCCATCGGATTTGTCTCGGCGCTCGTCATCTCGTAGGATAAGTATTCACGCTGCCCTGCGGGTCAGCCCTACTCACTAGCATGAAACACGGAGTGGCATGAAACCACGAGTCTTTTCCGGAATGCAGCCCACCGGGAACCTGCACATCGGCAATTACCTGGGGGCACTGAAGCAATGGGTCCAGATCCAGTACGACTACGAGGCTATCTTCTGCATCGTGGACATGCACGCCATCACGGTCTACCAGCCGCCGGACGAGCTCCGGCGCAAGATCCGTGAAGTGGCCGCGCTGTACTTGGCGGCGGGAATCGATCCCCGGCAGTCCACCATCATGGTGCAGTCCATGGTCCCCGAGCACGCCGTCCTGGCCTGGATGCTCACCTGCGTGACCCCCTTCGGCTGGCTGGGTCGCATGACCCAGTTCAAAGCCAAGGCGGCCGAACAGGAATCCGTCAGCGACGGCCTCTTCCAGTATCCCGTGCTGATGGCCGCCGACATCTTGCTCTATCAGGCCGCGATCGTGCCCGTGGGCGAGGATCAGGCCCAGCATCTGGAATTGACCCGGGACATCGCGCAGCGCTTCAACTCCCTTTACGGTCCCACCTTCGTTGTGCCCCAGACCAAACTCCCTGTCGTGGGAGCCCGCATCATGGGGCTGGACGATCCCCAGAAGAAAATGAGCAAGTCCGCCCCGGGATCCGGGCACGCCATCGCCTTGCTCGATCCTCCCGACGTGATCCGGCGCAAGATCATGCGCGCCACTACGGACTCAGCCCCAGGCGTGGACTTCAACGTACTCGGACCGGGCGTCGCCAATCTGCTCACGATCTTTCAGGCGTTCACCGAATGGACGGACGAGCAAATGCGGGCCCATTTCGCCGGCATGCGGTACAGCGAGCTCAAAAAACAGGTAGCCGAGGTCGTCATCGAGCATCTGCGCCCCATACAGGAGCGTTTCCAGCAGATCATGAGCGATCCGGGGTACGTGGACCGCGTGCTGTGCGAGGGAGCAGCCCGCGTCGCGCCCATCGCGCGCGCCACCGTCGAGCTGGTCAAGCAACGCATGGGCCTGTACACCGTCGAAGTCCCTGCCGCGGCGGAGACGCGCTGAGCGGCCCATGCCACAGAACCCTGTATCCCTGCCTGCCTACTGGCGCCTGGTTCGCAACAACCGCAATTTCCGCCTGCTTTGGCTGGCGCAAATCGTAAGCGAGCTGGGGGACTGGTTCTACGCCATTGCCATTTACAGCCTGCTGCTGGAGCTGACCGGCAGCGCCAAATCCATTGCCGTGGCCTACGTGTTGCAGGTCCTGCCACAGGTTTTCGTGGCGCCTGCCGCGGGCGTGGTCAACGACCGGATGAGCCGCAAGCGCGTGATGATCCTGACCGACCTGGCTCGGGCGGTCATCGTCTTCTGCATGATTTGGGTGCGCAGCCCCTCGCTGGTCTGGGTGGTCTACCTGCTGCTTTTGCTGGAAACCGTGATGTGGGCGTTCTTCGAGCCGGGACGCAGCGCGGTAGTGCCCGTGATCACCAGCGAAGACGAGCTGCTGGCGGCCAACGCGCTGGCCTCGATCACGTGGTCCGTCAATCTCGCCATTGGCGCCAGCCTCGGCGGCGTGGTGGCTGCGTTGCTGGGCCGGGAGGCGGTCTTCGTGATCAACGCGGTGAGCTTTTTGGGTTCGGCTGCCCTGATCCGCGCCATGAGGTTTCCTGAAAGCCACCTCAGCAAGAGTGGACCCTTCCGGCTGCGCGACTTGACCGATTTTTCGCCCTTTTTCGAGGGCGCCCGCTACATGGTGCAGGACCGTCGCCGTCTGGCGACCCTGCTGGTGAAGGGTGGCCTGGGACTGATGGGCACCAACTGGGTCCTGCTGCCCATCTTCGGCGAGAAGGTCTTTCCCGTGCACAGCGAGCGGCTGGGCCCGAGGCAGGCCGGCATGCTGGGCATGAGCTTGCTGATGGGGTCGCGAGGTGTGGGCGCGCTCATCGGGCCGTTGGTGGCCGGCTACTGCCTGGGGCGCGAATCGAGCCGTTTGCGACTGGGAATCCTGTTGGGCTTCTTGGCCGGGGCCGCTGGCTATCTCGCCCTTTCCGCCGCGCCCGGTCTGGCCTGGGCCTGCGCGGCGGTCATCCTGGCTCATGCCGGCGGTTCCACTATCTGGGTCTTTTCCACCACGCTGCTTCAGGAGCAGACGGAAGATGAGTACCGCGGCCGCGTCTTCTCGGCCGACTATGCGTTGCAATCGCTGACCGTCTCCGCCGTCAGCTACGTCGCCGGGTTTTCGATTGATATGGGCGTGGGCGTCCGCACCATGGCGGCCTTGACCGGCGTGGTCACGTTGCTGCCCACGATTCTTTGGGCCATGGCCCAGCGGTTCTGGCGCGAGGACCCGGCAGGGCCGCGCCCGTGACCAGCCGGAGCGGTTATACTGAGGCCGTGCCCACGCCTCCGCAGGATCTGCTGGACGAGGTGGTGCGCCGTATCGTCGAGGGTTACGGCCCGGTGGAGCGTATTCTGCTTTTTGGCTCCGCGGCCCGGGGCGAACAGGACGCCTATAGCGATCTCGATCTGATCATCATCAAGCAGACTTCCGAGCGGTTCCTCCGTCGCCTGCTGGCGGTGCCGGAGTTGCCGGTGGAGGCGGACGTGTTCGTTTATACACCCGAGGAGTTCCAGCGCATGCTGGAAAACGAGAACCCGTTCCTGATGAGCGCGCTCAAAGACGCGATCGTGATCTATCCCCGTTCCTCATGAAGCGTGCCCGTGAGCAAGCCGAGCGTTGGTACCGGCAGGCGCGGTACGACTTCGAGCAAGCCCGGCGCATGCTGGAGGAGGGCGTCTTTTCCTACGCTGCGTTTTTCGCGGAGCAGGCTGCCCAGAAAGCTTTGAAGGCCTATCTGTTGGCGCGAGGGGAGCGCGCCGTGCTGCTGCACTCTGTGGCCGCTCTGGCCCGGCGTGCGGCCGAGTCAGATGAACGATTCGCGCCGCTCGTGGAGGCAGGCCGACGCCTCGATCGGCATTATCTTACGAGCCGTTACCCGGACGCGCTGCCCGAGCCCGCAATTCCCGCAGAGTCCTACACGCGCGAGGATGCCGAGGATGCCGTGGCCGCCAGCGCCGCCGTGCTCCGTCTCGTCCACCAAGCCTTGGGATACCCGCCGGAGGAAGCGCCGTTCAGCTCGGGCGGCTGCTGAGGACTTCGGCCACCAGCTCGCAATTCTCGCGGACCTGGTCCTTGTACTTGGGGAACATCCCGATGACCACGCAGTCGGTGGGCTTGGCGTAGCGGAAGACCAGCTCCAGTGCCTCTTTCATCCGCTGGCGCGAGCCGCACAGCCGGGAAGCGCCGTACACCTTGAAAATCAGGCAGGGTTTCGAGGTCTGCCGTACGCGCTGGAGCATCTTTTCGCGGTCCGGGTGGTGGAAATACTCGCCTTCCACCTTTCCGCCGGCGAGCTTCTCGATCTCGACTCGCGGGCGGCTCAGGTTGTACAGACAGGTCATGTAGAAATCCAGGTCCCAGCCCTTCGATTCCACGTAGTCCACCACTTCAGGGATGTGCGTGCCCAGGCCGACCAGCACGCCGGTATCGCGGATGACCTTGAGCAACTCGCGCGCCTGTTCAATCTTGCCTGCCGCCCAGAAACGGTCTGTGGCGGTGCCATGGTGGTAAATCCCGATGGGACGGTAAGCGGCGATCTCGCGAATGTTGCGCGCGATATCGGCGTACTCGGACGCCGTTTGTGCAATCCACTGGATGCGCCCGCCCTCCAGGCGGTACTCGTGCAGCAGGCGCATGATGTGGCGATCGCCGCGGGATTGCCAGGTGTTGATGCCCGCCCGCTCGCAGTCGGCCAGCAATCGCTTGACGTTGGCGGCGGTAAAGTAATCAATCATCTCCTGGCTGAGGGCGGCCGAGACGTGGGAGTGGCCGCTGATGGGGTTACCGCCCACGATGAGTCGCGAGACGGTATGGGGCCCCAGCTTGACGGTCGGCATGGCGGGGTTGCCGGGCATGGCAGCGGCGGCGGACGCCAGGAGCACCTGTCGGCGTGTCCAGTCCATGGCGTTCAACATAATAGCAAGGCTGCGGTGGGTGCGCTCCCCAATGTGACCAAAGTCATAGTGGTTTCGCACGGGGTCGTTTAGCCTGAAGGTGTATGAGCGAGCTGATTGACAATCGCGCTCAGCGCATCCGAACCCTGAAAGAGATCATCAAAAGCCTGCACGCTGGCGAGTCGCCGGAGACCGTCAAGGCACGCCTGCGCGAGCTGATCCGGCAGACCGATCACTCGGAGATTGTGGCCATGGAGCAGGCGCTGATCGCCGAGGGCATGCCCGTGAGCGAGATCCAGGCCATGTGCGACCTGCATTCGCAGGTCACGCGGGAGATCCTCGTGCAGATCCGCCCGCCCGAGTTGCCGCCGGGTCACCCTGTGGACACGTTCCGGCGTGAGAACGCCGCCCTCCGAGAGGTGATCGCGCGCGCCCGCGAAGTTCTGCGGCGGATTGAGGCTCTGCCGGATGATGCCAGCGCCGAGAGCGAGCTGCTCGAGCTGCGCCGCGCCGTCAACGAACTCATGGACGTGGACAAACACTACCAGCGCAAAGAGCACGCCCTGTTTTCGCGGCTGGAGCGCTATGGCATCACCGGTCCCTCCAAGGTCATGTGGGCCAAGGACGACGAGGTTCGTGGCTTGCTGAAGAACCTGGACGAAGCCCTGCGCGCGCAGTCGGGGCGCGCGGGCGATCTGAAAGTGCTGGCCGCCGGGCTGGCGCAACGGGCGCTGGCCGCGGTGGAGGAAATGATTTACAAGGAGGAGAATATCCTGCTGCCGCTGGCCCTGAGCACGCTCAGCGAGGACGACTGGGCCGAAATCTGGGAGGCATCGCCGCGCTACGGATGGTGCCTGGTCGAACCTCGCTCCGGCTACCAGCCGCCCGCTCGCGTGCTGCGCAAGGGCGTTGAGCTGCCGCCCGGCGCTGACGTTGAGCTACCCAATGGTGCTTTGAGTCTGAAGCAACTGGCCGCGATCTTCAAGACGCTGCCGGTGGATCTGACCTTTGTGGACGCCGATGACCGCGTGGCCTTCTTTTCCGAGGGACGGGATCGCATCTTTGCCCGCAGCCGCGCCATCCTGGGCCGCAAGGTCCAGCACTGCCATCCGCCCAAGAGCGTGGACGTGGTCAATCGAATCCTGGATGATTTCCGCCAGGGCCGCCAGAACGTAGCCGAGTTCTGGATCCAGCACCACGGGCGTTTCGTCCACATCCGCTACTTCGCCGTGCGGGACGAGGAGGGGACCTACCTGGGGACCCTCGAAGTCACCCAGGATCTGACCCGGCTGCGCACGCTGGAAGGCGAACGGCGCCTTCTCCAGTACGACGAACCGGTAGAGACCGCAGCCCGCGCCTGATCGCTACCGTTTCGCGCGTCGCCTTGCGCCACAATATTGGCATGGCCCTGCTGGATACCATCGAGCAACACATGCGCGAGGCGATGAAGGCCCGTGACGAGGCGCGCCTGAACGCCCTGCGAATGATCAAGAGCGCGCTCGTCAAACACCGCGCCGATACGGCGCGCCCACTGGATGAAAAGGCCGAGCTGCAAATTCTCAACATGCTGATCAAGCAGCGCCGGGAGGCGGCCGAGATGTTTCGCCAGGGCGGGCGCGAGGATCTGGCCGCCAAGGAAGAGGCCGAGCTGCGGCTCATCGAATCCTACATGCCGCCAACAGCCACCGAGGAAGAGATGGACGCGGCGGTCGAGGCCGCTCTGGCGGAAACCGGCGCCACTTCCCTCAAGCAGATGGGCGCCGTGATGAAAGCCGCCCAGGCCCGGCTGGCCGGCAAGCGGGTGGACAACAAGATTCTCAGCGACAAGGTCCGTGCGCGTCTCGGCGGCTAAGCGATCGCAGGCCGTTCTACAATAGGCTCGATGCCGGATGCTCCCGAGTCCAAGCCCTCCCCGCCCAGCTTCGAAGCCTGTCTTCAGGAGCTGGAAAAGACGGTCAAGGAGCTGGAAAGCGGGGATCTGCCGCTGGAGCGCGCCCTCGAATTGTACGAAAAGGGCGTAGCCCTGGCGGAGACTTGCCGCAAGCAGCTCGAAGAGGCGGAAACGCGCGTCGAGATCCTGATGAAGCGCGAAGGCCGCATTCAACCGGAGCCTTTCCGGCCCGATCGCTCATGAGTTCCCATCGGCATCACACCCGCCCGGCGCCCGATCCTCAGGCTGCGGCCGATTTCCGGAGCTGGCTCGAGGCGCAGCGTCAGCGAGTGGACGCGGCCCTGGACCGGTGGCTGCCATCGGAAAACGAGCCTCCCGAGATCATCCACCGGGCCATGCGCTACAGCGTCTTCGCGGGAGGCAAACGGATCCGTCCCATCCTCTGCCTGGCTGCCGCGGACGCTGTCCGCTCCCAGGCGCCCGGCGTCCTGGAGGCGGCCTGCGCCCTGGAAATGATCCACACGTATTCGCTCATTCACGACGATCTTCCCGCCTTGGATAACGATGACTTCCGACGCGGGCGTCCCACCTGCCACAAGCAGTTCGGCGAGGCCATGGCCATCCTGGCCGGAGACGCGCTGCTGACGCTGGCCTTTCACGTGCTCGCGCGGGCGGAATTGCCCGATTCCAATACGCGGATCCGGCTGGTGGAGGAGCTGTCAACCGCGGCAGGCACACCCGGCGGGATGATCGCCGGCCAGGTGGAAGATCTCCAGGGCGAAGGCAAGACGCCCACGCCGGAATTGCTGGAGTCCATCCATCGCGCCAAGACCGGAGCGCTGTTGACCGCAAGCGTGCGCATGGGCGCCATCTGCGCGGGCGCTTCCGACCAGGAACTTGCCGCCCTCACCCGCTACGGCCGCCACGTCGGTTTGGCGTTCCAGATCGTGGATGACATTCTCGACGTGGAGCAGTCCTCGGAGACGCTGGGCAAGACCGCAGGCAAGGACGCGCGGCAGAAGAAGATCACCTTCCCCGCTGTGTACGGACTGCCTGCGTCGCACCGGATGGCCGAGCGGGAGATTTCGGCGGCCTTGCAAGCGCTCGAGGGTTTCCAGGAGCGCGCCCGTCGCTTGCGTGAGCTCGCCGAATTGATCTTGCATCGTACCCAGTGACGCGTCGCCGGCTGGACCAGCTTCTGGTGGAGCGCGGGCTGGCGGAGAGTCGCGCCCAAGCCCGCGCGCTGATCCTGGCCGGGCAAGTGCTGGTCAACGGCCAGAAGGGCGAGAAGGCCGGGCAGCTCGTCCCTCTCGACGCCGAGCTGAAGCTTCTGAAGCCTTTGCCGTACGTGAGTCGCGGCGGCCTGAAGCTCGAGGCGGCGCTCGATCACTTCCGCATCCCTGTGGAGGATCGCGTTTGCCTGGATGTGGGCGCTTCCACCGGCGGCTTCACCGACTGCTTGCTGCAACGCGGCGCCCGCAAAGTTTACGCCGTGGACGTCGGTCGGGGCCAGTTGGACTGGAAGCTGCGCAACGATCCGCGCGTCGTCGTGCTGGAGGGCGTCAATGCGCGCTATCTGGGACGGGAACATGTCCCCGAACCGGTAGACCTGGCGGTGTGCGACGTGAGCTTCATCTCGGTGACCCTGATCCTGCCGCGGCTGCCCCCGCTGCTCGCCCCAGGCGGGGAAATGGTTATACTTGTCAAGCCGCAGTTCGAGGTGGGCCGCGGTCAGGTGGGCAAGGGCGGCATCGTCCGCGATCCGGAACTTCAGCAGGCCGCCTGCCGGAAGGTTGCCGCCGCGGCGGAGGCGCTGGGCTTTCGCGCCGAGTGGATCGAAAGCCCCGTGCGCGGGGCGGAAGGCAACCGGGAGTTTTTGCTCTATGCCCGACGTTAGCGTGGTGGGAATCATCACCAAGCCCAACGTGCCCCAGGCGGTGCGCGTGGTGCCTGAGCTGGTGGAGTGGTTGCGCGCCCGCGGCATCCAGGTCCGCTACGACGCTCCCACCGCAACGTATTTGGGCCGTTCCGACGGTCTGCCCCGCGAGGAAGTGCCGGAGGGTTGCCAGCTCGTCATCGTGCTGGGCGGCGACGGCACGCTGCTGGCGGCTGCCCGCGCCTTGCGCGGGCGCAACGTGCCCCTGTTTCCGGTGAATCTCGGCGGCCTTGGCTTCCTGACGGCCATCACGATTGACGAGCTGTACCCCGAACTGGAACGCGTCCTGCGCGGTGAGCACCGCATCGGGCGCCGTCGCATGTTGCACTGCGAGGTCACGCGCGGGGACGCCGTGGTCTCGCAGTACGAAGCGCTCAACGACGTGGTGCTCACCAAGGCCTCCATCGCCCGCATGATTGACCTGGACGCTTACGTGGACGCGCACTTCGTCTGCGCTTACAAGGCCGACGGCTTGATCGTGGCCACGCCCACGGGATCCACCGCCTATTCGCTCTCCGCCGGCGGACCGATCATCTTCCCGCGTGTCGCCGCCCTCTGTCTGACCCCGATTTGTCCCCACATGCTGACCAACCGCCCGGTGATCGTGCCGGACAGCAGCGTCATTCGCATCGTCAACCGCGCCGCTGATGACGACACCTATCTGACCATTGACGGGCAGGTGGGCGAACCGCTACGCCACATGGATCAGGTGATCTGCCGCTCTTCCTCGTACTGCTTGCAGTTGATCCGCCCGCCGCGCTCGCTGTTCTTCGATGTGCTGCGGCAGAAACTCAAGTGGGGGGAAAGGTGAAAAGGCTGTCGCTGACCGGGTGGATTTTTCTGGGCATGGCGGCGGGCATCGCGGTAGGCGGCCTGGCGCCGCACATCGGCACGAAGCTCGGCCTGATTGGCGCCATTTTCCTGCGCCTGATCAAATCCATCATCGCGCCGCTGCTGTTCGCCACTTTGGTCTATGGCATCGCCGGCGCCGGCAGTCCGAAACAGATGGGCCGCATCGGACTGAAGGCTATCGTGTACTTCGAAATCGTCACGACCGTTGCCCTGTTCCTGGGCCTGGCGGTGGCGAATCTGGTGCGCCCGGGCCAGGGCGTGGCCTTGCAGAAAACAGCCGAGGAAGCTGCCGTCCGACAGCCTCCGCCCACGCTGGCGGCTGTGCTGGAGCATGTTTTTCCCACCAGCATCATAGACGCCATGGCGCGCGGCGAGGTGCTGCAAATCGTCGTGTTCGCCCTTTTGTTTGGGGCCGCGTGTGCGGCGATCGGTGAGCGTGCCCAACCGGTGATTCGCTTCATGGAGTCGCTGGCTGAGGTCATGTTCCAGTACACGCGCTACGTGATGTACCTCGCGCCACTGGGCGTGGGGGCGGCGATGGCGGCCACCGTGGGCGGCAAGGGGCTGGGCGTGCTGGTCGGGCTGGGCAAGCTCGTGCTGACCATGTACGCCGCACAGATCATTTTCGTGGTGGGGGTATTGGGGCCGGTGATCGCGCTGGCGCGCATCCCGCTGAACCGTTTCTACCGGGCAGTGCGCGAACCGTTCCTGATCGCCTTTTCTACGGCATCGAGCGAAGCCGCCCTGCCTCGTGCGCTTCAGAACATGGAGCAGTTCGGCGTGCCCAGGCACATCGTGGCGTTCGTCATCCCTACCGGCTATAGTTTCAACCTCGACGGCACCACGCTCTATCTTTCGCTGGCGTCGCTGTTCGTGGCGCAGGCGGCGGGCGTCGAGCTTACGCTGGGGCAGCAACTGCTCATGATGCTAACGCTGATGCTGACCAGCAAGGGCGTGGCGGGCGTTCCGCGCGCCGCCCTGGTGATCCTGGCGGGCACGGTGGCCAGCTTCGGGCTCCCGATGGAAGGCGTCGCTGTGCTGCTGGGCATTGACGCGGTGCTGGATATGGTCCGCACCTCCGTGAATGTGCTGGGCAACTGCCTGGCGACGGCCGTGGTGGCGCGCTGGGAGGGTGTGCGGTTCGACACGGTTCCGAAAGCCCCCGCCGCCGCGGTGCGATAGGGCCGCCCGAGCTGGTGGACGGAGGCGGCCTCCCTACCCGGTTTCCGGCCCTTGGCTCCCGGATTCGGGGGATGGGCGCTGTCCGTGCGCTCCTTTACCATTGGGGGTGGGAGGCGGAGGCTGCGATGATTCACCGCTGGAAGAAGTATCAGGAATTACTGGAGGCGCGACGTCGCGAGCTGTGCGAGGAACTGGCCCGCAAGCGGGCGCAGCTTGCCATCGAGAGCGGCGGGGACATGCTGGACCGAATGCGCAGCTTTACCGAGCGTGAGCTGGCGGTCCGGACGGTAAACCGGCTCACTCGCCTGCTGGCCGAAGTGGATCTGGCGCTCGAACGCATCCGCGACGATACCTACGGGACCTGCCGGGCCTGCGGGCGGCCGATCGGCGCCCGACGTTTGACCGCGGTGCCCTGGTGTTCGCTCTGTATCGAATGCCAGGAAGCCGCTGACCGCGGCGACCTCGAGGCCGCCTGATCTCTCTACCCCCTTCGCACGCGGTTCCCGGGCGCGCTAAGCTTCAATGTGCAGCCTATGCCCGCGAATGTGCCCATGCCCGGGCCCCCGCTGCCGCGGGAAGTGCGTTCCTGCATCGTGGTTGTCGTCGGCTTGCCTGGCTCGGGCAAGACCACGTACCTGGAACAGAACCGCCTGCCCAGCCTCTCATCCGACGCCATCCGCAAGCTGCTGGCGGATGACGAGACCGACCAGACCATCCACGCCCGCGTGTTCCCCACGCTGCGATATCTGCTCTATCAGCGGATCGCGATCGGGCGGCCCGTGACTTACATGGACGCAACGCATCTGACGCCGCAGGAGCGCCGTCCCTACATCCAGATGGCCCGTCTATTCGACTGCCGCGTGGAGGCGCTGTTCTTCGACGTCCCCCTGGAAATCTGCAAGGAGAGAAACCGCCGGCGCCAGCGCGTGGTGCCGGAAGAGGCGCTGGAGAGGATGGCGGCGCGGCTCGTTCCGCCCAGGCTGGAGGAAGGCTTTCACGCCATCAAGGTGGTGCGCCCGTGAAGTTCGCGGGCGCGCTCGTGGTGGAAACGCGGACGCTGAGCGAGTTGCGACGAATTTCCGGATGATATAAAATCGCAAACAGGATGGAGTCGCGGAACGCCAGGGCGATGGTTCTGGCCCGGGCTGAGGCTCTCTGCCGCAGGCAGGGACTGCCCCTCACCGTGCAGCGCAGAGCTGTGCTCGAGGCCCTGGTCGCGCGGCGCGACCATCCCACCGCCGACCGCCTGTACGAGGACGTGGCGCGGCGGTTGCCGGGCGTCTCCCGCGCCACCGTCTACCGGGCCCTGGAGGCCATGGTCCAGGCGGGCGTGGTTCGCAAGGTGTGGTACGCGGGCGCGGCGGCTCGCTTCGAGCTGCCGGAACGGCGTCACCATCACCTGATTTGCGTGGTCTGTGACAAGGTGGTGGACCTGTACGAGCCGGCCCTGGATCGCCTGCCCGGACCCCGCTCCCGGGCGGCCGGCTTCCGCCTCCTCGATTACTCGGTACAATTCATGGGGATTTGCCCGCAATGCGCCCGACGCGGGCGGAATCCCGTTTCGCAATCATCAAGGAGAGTGTCCGATGAAGGGAAATGAAAAAGTCATTGCCTGTCTGAATTCAGCTTTGCACGAAGAACTCACCGCCGTTCACCAGTACATGCTGGACGCGGAAATGTGCGCCAACTGGGGCTACAGCCGCCTGGCTTCTCTCATCCAGAAGCAGGCGATTGACGAGATGAAACACGCCGAGCGGCTCATGGAGCGCATCCTGTTCCTGGACGGCACGCCCGAGATGGGCGGCAACTTTACCGTGGTCCCGGCGGCCTCCGTTCAAGCCCTGTTCGAGCAGCAGCTCAAGATGGAGCTGGCGGCGGTCCAGGAATACAACGCCTCTGCGAAAACCTGCCAGGAAGCCGGTGACAACGGCTCCAAGGAGCTGTTCGAGTCCCTGCTGAAGGACGAAGAGAATCACGTGGACTTCCTGGAGAGCCAGCTCACCCTGATCCAGCAGGCGGGTCTGGACAATTATCTGGCCCAGCAGATTCGTTCCTGAAGCGTTCTGGTTCAGGGCAGAACGGGGCGCACGCGGAGACCGTCGCGCAATTCGACGCTGGTCCCCAGCGCCACCAGCTCCCTCTCCCGCAGACCCTCGAGCACTTGGACGCGGGTCAGGGTGGAGGCGCCGGTGCGCACGGGACGCCAGCGCAGGCGGTCTCCCTCCAGCACCCAGACCCCGCTCTGCTCGCTGCGGCGACGGACGGCCTCCTTGGGGATGACGAGGCCGTCTTCCACAACTTGGGTGCGAATCTGAGCATTGACGTTGGCGCCCGGAAGCAGATCGCGTTCCGGGTTGCGTATGGTCAGCAGCACTTCGCCGACTTGGCGCGTGCCCAGGGGCGTGACCTCCAGCGGCGTTCGTGCGATTTCGCCTTGCCAGCTCCGCGCGGGCAAAGCGTCCCAAGTGATCACGACCGGCATGCCGCGCGCCAGCCGTCCCAGCTCGGGTTCATCCACGTAGATGCGGACGCGTACCGGGTCCAGTCGGCCCACGCTGGCCACGGGATCGCCGGGACGGAGGTAGTCGCCTCGGCGTACGCGGAGGTCGTAGACTACGCCGTCCATGGGCGCGCGAATGCGACACTGTTCCAGGCGGCGGGCAGCCTGGTCGCGCGCAGCCTGGGCTTCCCGGAGGCGCGCCTCGGCCGCCGCGCGGTCGGCCGGAGAAATCAAAGCGACGCGTTTTTGTTCTAATCCGCGGATCTCCGCCCGCGCGCGCTCCAGCCGATCGCGTGCCGCCTGGACTTCCACGGCGGTGGCCGCCTGCTTTTGGAACAGCTTTTCCAGCGCGCGCAGATCCCGCTCCGCTGCCTGCTCATCGAGCCGCGCGCGCTCCAGCGCATTGCTGATTTCAGCCAGTTCGGCAGCCCGTCCCCCGCTCTGGATCATTTCCAGGTTGGCGCGCGCCGAAGCGAGTCGGGCCTCAGCAGCGGCCAGCTCGATCCTCGTCTCTCGATCCTCGATTTCAGCCAGAACGTCGCCTGTGCGGACCTCGTCGCCGCGTTCCACCGCCACCCGCGCGATCATACCTTCCCGCTCGCTGCGCACCAGGACGAATTCGACCGGCTCGACCTTCCCGTTGCTGGCCAGCGTACTGACGAGACGGGAGCGCTCGACGCGAGCGAAGGACACCTCGGGAGGCGCCGTGGACGCACGCCGGATCAACCACGCTGCGCACACGCCCACCGTAACCACGGCTGCGATCCACCATTTGCGGCGTCGCTTCACGTCCTTTCAATTCTGACAAATTGTTTGTGCGGATCGCCGGGCCCGGGAAGGCGCGCATAAGCCTCGAGCCGCCGGTTTGCGCGACAATACCCTGTTATGCCGCGCTACGTCATCTATCGCCTCAAGGATGCACAGCAGGAGCAGTTCCGCTGGGCGCCGCACACCAGCGGCCCCAGCGTTGTGCGTCCCAAAGATTACCGCGAGGATGGCTGGATCGAAGCGCCCACGCCCTACGCAGCCTGGGCTTTGCTGCGCGAGCGCGGAACTCCGTTGCGGGTGGGCGATCTGTTAAAATCCGAGAGGGGCGAGTTGCAAATCTGCAAGTACGTAGGCTTCGAGGAAGCCCGCTGGCAGACGGAGGAAACGGCGCCAGCGGAAGAGACCGAAGCCGGATCGTACCCGGAGATGCGCCCGTCATAACCCCCTATGAGTCTGGAGCGCAACGGCGTCCCTCCTGCTACCGGTTCCAGTGAGCGGATCGAGTTGAGCGGCGCGCAGCCGGTGGGCCGTCAAGAGTCCGTCTGTAGTCCAGGCAACGGCTCCCAACCCATCAACAGCTACGCTGTGGTCACTTACATTCCGGATCCCCTAGGGTCGTTCCTGGACGACATGAGGCGCGAGCTCGTCCCCAATTGTATCCCGCACGCGCACGTCACGATCCTGCCGGCTCGCGCGCTGGAGGTGCCTGTGGATCAGGCCTGGCGATGGATCCGCGATCGGGCGGAAGGCTTTCCCGCTTTTGAAGTGGAGACGGGCGACATCGAGGTCTTCGAGAACACGGCTGTGGCCTACGTTTCGGTCCGGAAGGGTTGGGACGAGCTGGTCGCGCTCCATGACGCACTCAGCCAGGGTCCGCTCCAGTTCCAAGAGCCTTACCCCTATCACCCGCACATCACGGTGGCGCAGGATTTCGACCCCGCATTGCTTTGGGACATAGCCGACAAGGCGCGCCGGCTGTGGGGTCGCTATTCGCAGTCACGCCGTTTTGTTGTGGACACGCTGACCTTTGTTCAGGCCACAGCGGACAAGCGTTGGCTCGACCTCGCGCAGTGTCGGCTGGCGGCGGCTTGCCGTCGCTGAGCGCGCTTCACTCGAACAGGCGCATCTGCTCAGCCCTGCTCTTGGCTCGGGCGGCTTTGGATTTCAGGGGACTGCCGATTACGCCCAGAACGCATATCTCGGCCAGAGCCGTGCGCGGGATGAAGATGCGCTGCCGGTAGGAACCAGGATTGGGCGGCACCACCGTGAAGCCCTGCGGCTCCAACTGGAGCAGATTGTTGGGCAGCAGTCCCTCCATCAGTTCCCCGTCACGGAAGCGCATCCGCACCCACAGGCCGGCGATCTTCGGGCGGCTGGTGAAAAAGCGCTGATCCACCTCGTCGTCGGGCGGCGGCAAATCGCGTACGAAGTCGACCGTTTTGACCTGTTCCCACGGAACGGTCAGGTACTGTCCCTTCTCACTCAGCAGTTCCACACCTTCCGGCTTCAAGTAACTTTGCGGATTGATGAAGCCAGTCAGCGGCTGGCGGTCGAACCGGCGGATCACTACCTTTTTTGTAGTGGAGGGGGGCGTCACGGCTTGATCCGACTTACTGCAACCTCGCTGGTATTGTAACTCCGCGCGGCCCCTGCTCGCGTATATAATATGGGGCCATGCACGCGCATCCCACACGCCGTTTCTTCCTGCAAACACTGGCCGGCTACAGCCTTCGTCCCCGGCGCGCCCGAGGCGCCTCCTCGCGCCCTCCCAACATCCTGTTCATCATGAGCGATGAACACAACTGGCGGGTGGCTGGCTGTTACGGCAATCGCCTGGCGCGCACCCCGAACCTGGATCGGTTGGCCACCGAAGGAATCGTCTTCGAAGACGCCTACACCAACTCGCCGTTGTGCGTGCCCTCGCGTTCGAGCTGGACGGCAGGCAAGTATATCCACCGCATTTCCGTCTGGAGCAACGACTGCGAGCTGCCGGCCGACGACATGCCCTCGCTGCCGCGCCTGCTGAACGCGGCCGGCTACGAGTCGTACCTCTGCGGCAAGCAGCACTACGCCCAGGGCCGCCGCTATGGCTTCGTGGAGATTGGCGGCAACATGAATAACAGCGTCAAGACGGGCCGCGGGCGGCGCCGCAAGGCCGATGACACCACGGTGAACTACGCTGCCGCCCAGGAGCGATTCCGCAACTTCCGCACGGGCGAGGATTCCTCGGTCATGGCCCACGACCGCCGCGTCACCGAGGGCGTGCTCGATTTTCTGGCCCGGCGCAGCCGCCGCGACAAGCCCTTCCTGCTGTTTGCCGGTTACCTGGCGCCGCACTTTCCTCTCATCGTTCCCGAACGCTACTGGCGCAACTATCAGGGCCGGATTCCGATGCCCGAGATTCCCGAAGGCTTTTTCGAGCGGATGCCCTTAAACTACCAGCATCTGCGCCGGGGCTTCGGGTTGGTGGACGTGGATCCGGAGATCGTCCGGCGCGGTCGCGAACTCTACTACGCCCTCACGGAATGGGTGGACGAGCAGATCGGCGTGGTGCTCGATGCCCTGCGCAAGAGTCCGTTCGCGCGCGACACGGTGGTCATTTACACCACGGATCACGGCGAGAACATGGGCGAACACGGCCTGTGGTGGAAGAACTGCATGTACGAGCACGCCGCCCACGTGCCGCTAATCGTGTGGTGGCCGGAGCGGTGGAAGGGCGGGCAGCGTCGCTCGGGAGCTTGCTCCCTGGTGGACGTGGTTCAGACGGTGGCCGAGATCGCCGGCACCCGCACGCCGGAGGACTGGAACGGTCAGTCCATGCTGCGCTGGATGGACGACCCGAGCTCGCCTTGGAAGGACCTGGCCGTGAGCCAGTATTACGCCCACAACATCGCTTCAGGATTCGCCATGCTGCGGACGGGCGAGTGGAAGTACGTCTACCACAGTCCGCCGGATGAGCGTCATCCCGCCGAGCGCGAGCTGTACAACCTGCGCGAGGATCCGGGCGAGTTCCGCAATCTGGCGGCTGATCCCGCGCATCGCGACCGCCTGGAGCGCATGCACAAGCTCCTGGTGCGGGAACTGGGCGAGCACCCCGATGAGACCGAGCGGCGCTGCCGCGCCGAGCTGGCGCGCGGCTACGCCCAGCCCATCGGAGGGGAGCGCCGGCAAAGGGCGGCCTGAGGAACGGCTTTCAGTCTTTGAGCGTGGCCAGAGTTTTGCAACGTTAGCCTGCGCGAGCGCCGTTGTGACAACGGGGGCCGATGGTTTGGCGAACGGGGCAGGGAGCTGTCGGGGGCTCTTACCTCAGTTCGAGAATCTCTTTTTCCTTGATCTTGACGGCCTGCTCGAGCTTCTGCATGTACGTGTCCGTGATCTTCTGGACCTCGTCCATCGCCCGCCGCTCGTCGTCTTCGCTGATCAGTTTGTCCTTCATCATCTTCTTGAGCGCTTCGTTGGCTTCCCGCCGCACGGCGCGCAAGGCCACACGGTGATCCTCGGCGATGCCGTGCAGGTGCTTGACGAGCTCGCGGCGCCGCTCCTCGGTCAGTGGCGGAATCGGCACCCGGATGATGCGCCCGTCGTTGGAGGGATTCAGGCCCAAATCCGAGGCGCGGATAGCCTTTTCAATGGCCGGAATCTGCGAGACGTCCCAAGGCTGGATGGTGATCAGATTGGGCTCGGGCACGTGCAAGGCCGCCAGTTGGTTGAGCGGCGTGGGCGTCCCGTAATAATCCACGCGCACTGGCTCGAGCAAACTGACCGAGGCGCGCCCGGTGCGGATGGTGGCCATCATGTGCTGCAAGTCCGCCAGCACCTTTTCCATTCGGGTTCTGGCGAAGTTGTAGACGTCTTTGACGGTCTGAAAACTCTGCGTCGCGGGTGCGCTGCGTTGTTCCTTCATAGGATCCACTCGCTTTGGCTTGGACTCGCCGCCCTGCCCGCCGCCTTCCCCCTATCGCATTATAGACCGGCGGTCGGCCCGGGCTGGCCGATGATCGTCCCCGTCGGTTCTCCCTCCACCACGCGCACGATATTGCCCGGGACGGTGAGATTGAAGACCACGACCGGCAGGCCGTTATCCCGGCACATGGCCACGGCGGTAGCGTCCATGACGCCGAGGCCGCGGGAGAGGACTTCGTCGTAGCCGATCCGCTGAAACAGAACAGCGTCAGGATGTTTCAGCGGATCCTTGTCGTACACCCCGTCCACTCGCGTTCCCTTGGCCAGGATTTCCGCCTTGATCTCCAGCGCTCTCAGCACCGCGGCGGTGTCGGTGGAGAAGTAAGGATTCGACGTTCCCGCGGCGAACAGGACCACGCGCCCTTTCTCCAAGTGGCGCAGCGCGCGGCGCCGGATGTAGGGTTCCGCCACCTGGCGCATTTCAATGGCTGTCATCACCCGCGTGGGAACACCCTCCTTTTCCAGCGCGTCCTGGAAAGCGAGGGCGTTGATCACCGTGGCCAGCATGCCCATGTGGTCGGCTGTCACCCGGTCCATGTCGCGGGCCGCTTCGGAAAGGCCGCGGAAAAAGTTGCCGCCTCCCAGCACGACGCCCGTCTGAACCCCGCGACGGGCCACTTCCGCCACCTCGCCCGCCAGCTCGCGCACGCGGGCCCGGTCCAATCCGAAGCCGGCGCCCCCGGCCAACACCTCACCGCTTAGCTTGAGTAATACGCGCTGGTAGCGTGGCACGGGCCGACCCCGGAAGCGAGGATGGCTTCAGGCCCCGGCCGGGCTTTCGGCGCCCGCCCGATCACCGACCTTGAAGCGCACGAATCGCGAAACCGTGATGTTTTCGCCGAACTGCGCGATCTTGCTGGCGATCAGTTGCCCCACCGTCAGTGTGTTGTCCTTGATGAAGGGCTGATCGTAGAGGCAGACTTCTTCGTAAAACTTGTTCAGACGTCCCTCGACGATCTTGTCCACGACCTTCTCCGGCTTGCCTTCGGCCAGGGCGCGGGCGCGCTCGATTTCACGCTCCTTCTCCAGCACCTCGGCAGGCACGTCTTCGCGCCGGATGTACTGGGGATCGGCCGCCGCGATCTGCATGGCGATGTCGTGGACCAGTTGCCGGAATTCCTCCGTGCGGGCCACGAAGTCCGATTCGCAGTTCACTTCGACCAGAACCCCGAGCTGGGCGCCGGGGTGGATGTAACTGCCAATCAGGCCCTGACGGGTCGCGCGGTGGGCCTTCTTGGCGGCCGTGGCCAGCCCGCGCTTGCGCAGCACCACCTGCGCCTGCTCCAAGTCCCCATTGGCCTCCACCAGAGCGTTCTTGCATTCCATCATGCCTGCGCCAGTGAGTTCGCGCAGTTGCTTGACCAGTTGTGCGGTAATCTCCGCCATGGCTCTTCCCTTGCCGGATGCGATTCAGAAAACCTGTTCAGAAAGTCGGAAAGCTTGCTCAGAAATCTTGCTCCGCCTCGCTCTCCTCGCCCGCCTCGGTCGCCTGGGCGCGGCGAGGCAGAGACATCAAAGGCAGCTCCTCCTCAGGAATGGTCTCCGACATCAGTTGCTCGGAGAAGCGCGGATCCACGTACTGCGTGTACTCGGGAATCTCTTCCAGCGGCGTCTCGTCGGCGACGATGCGCTCGGCGGTGAAGGTCTGTTCGGTGGCCAGGGTGCGACCTTCGATGATGGCGTCGGCGATCTTGCTGGCGAACAGCCGGATGGACCGCAACGCGTCGTCGTTGCCCGGGATGGGGTAGTCCACCAAATCGGGATCGCAGTTGGTATCCACGACCGCCACCACCGGGATGCCGAGCTTCAGTGCCTCACGAACGGCGATTTCCTCCTTGTTGGAGTCTATGACGAACAGCACGTCGGGCCGGCCCGGCATGTCCTTGATGCCGGCCAGATTCTGTTCCAAGTGGCGGCGCTCGCGCTCCAGCCGCGTGATCTCCTTCTTGGTCCGGCCCTGGTAGCCGTTCTCTGCCGCCATGGCCTCGAGCTCTTTCAGGCGCTTGATCGACTTCTGGATCGTCACCCAGTTCGTGAGCAAGCCGCCCAACCAGCGGTGATTCACGTAGTACATCCCGCAGCGAGTGGCCTCTTCGGCAATCGCCTCTTGCGCCTGCCGCTTGGTGCCCACGAACAGGACGATCTTGCCCTGCGACGCCTGCTCCCCTACGAACTGCATCGCTTCCTTGAACAGTCGTAGGGTCTTCTGCAAGTCAATGATGTAAATTCCGTTGCGTTCGCCGAAGATGTACTCCTTCATCTTCGGGTTCCAGCGCTTGGTCTGGTGCCCGAAGTGAACGCCCGCTTCGAGCAATTCTTTCATTGAGATTGACGGCAAACTGCCTCCTTGCTAGCCGAGTGATGATGCTTGCGGCGGGCCTGCGGCCCAAACGAAATTTGCAGGCTCGCCCCGTCGGCCTTGTGGCCGACCATGCCGTAGTGCCCGCGGCTCTCTCGAGCCGCCTGCGTGCTGCGCCCGCTCAACGCTTCGAGAACTGGAAGCGCTTCCGCGCTCCTTTCTGACCGTACTTCTTGCGTTCGTGCTCGCGCGGATCCCGCGTCAGATAGCCCAGTTCCTTCAGCTTCGGACGCAGCTCGCTGTTGAACTCTACCAGCGCACGCGCAATCCCCAGCCGGGCGGCGCCCGCCTGTCCGGACAAACCACCGCCGTCGGCCAGGATCAGCACGTCGAACTTGTCCGCCGTCTCCGTAGCCAGCAACGGCTGGCGCACCCACAGACGCGTGTGCTCGGTCACGAAATACTCATCAAAGGGACGACCGTTGACAATGATCTTGCCTGTGCCCGGCCGCAGAAATACGCGGGCCACGGCGCTCTTGCGCCGGCCCGTTCCCATGTATTGCACCAGGGTCGCCACGGTTCAGATTCCTCGTCTCGCTCTATGCCTGGATGACCACAGGCTCGGGTTTCTGCGCCTGGTGAGGGTGCTTGTCACCGGCATAGACGCGCAGCTTGCGCAGCATCCGCTTGCCCAGCTTCGTCTTGGGCAACATGCCCGCGATCGCGTCGAAAACGATACGCTCCGGGTGGGTTGCCCGCAACTTGCGGAAACCGATCTCCTTCAAACCGCCGGGATAGCCGGTATGATGCCGGTAAACCTTCTGGTCTTCCTTTTTCCCGGTGACGCGCACCTTCGCGGCGTTGATCACCACGACGTGGTCACCCATATCCAGGAATGGCGTGTAATTCGGTTTGTGCTTGCCCATCAGGAGGATAGCAGCCTGCGTTGCCAGACGCCCTAGCACCATGCCCTGCGCATCCAGCAGGTGCCAGCGGCGTACTATCTCCTTTTGGGACGGGATTGGGGTCTTCATAGGGACAGACTCGTCCGCTCCTTGGTCCTCGATAAATTCAGCGTAGCGGAGCCCCGAGGCTGCTGTCAAACGCCTCCGACCGCTCGCCGCCCCCGCCGGCGCCCCAAGACTGGCCGGCTTCATGCGCGCCACGTGCTGCGCGCCGTGTTGCCCCGGCCCGCTTCTGCGGCAAGCCCGACTTCCGCGGCGGCGTACAGAGGCAGCGGCAGATCGTTCCACCCTGCCATCTCGGACGGCGGGATTCCTTCCGCCTCGCGATAGAAAACCGGCCTCCTCTCAACCGGGT
>Ga0078972_1001520_pt1 | contig 85988 bp, 65 predicted proteins | sample YelNatPaOPGAMG01_FD_67568 | JGI IMG/M metagenome (GOLD analysis project Ga0078972, IMG submission 67568) | Hot spring thermophilic microbial communities from Obsidian Pool, Yellowstone National Park, USA - OP-RAMG-01 (SPADES assembly) (version 2) | ecosystem: Environmental > Aquatic > Thermal...
TGCGGAGACTATCGCCGCAACCAGGGTGCGGCGGCGCATGCCCGGTCCGAGAGCGACGGCCGGACGTGTGCCTGTCTGTTCGACGTGAGGGGCTTCGCGGGCGACTGCCAGGAACAGCGCGCCGAAGACGAGGCCCGCCAGTCCGAGGTCCACGCACGGTATCTGCCAGCGCAGCAGACCGCCCCAGTTGTGCACGGCGTGTTCGGCGCACCAGCCGGAGTACTGTGAACCGGCGAAGAAACCTATGCCCGAGCCTATGCCTATGAGTCCGAGGGCCATGCCGGGCGAGCGGGGCATGTGAGCCGGCGCCAGCGCGTTGGCTGCGGGATGAAAGAGCGTGCCGAACATGCCCGCGGCGGCCGCCAGCATCAGCAGCATGCTATAGCGTGCGGTGAGGCCCATGAGCACGATGGCGGCGGCGTTGCCCAGCAGTCCCAGCGCCAGAAGGTTGCGGCGGTTGTGCCGGTCGGCCAGTATGCCCGCGGGATAACTCAGCAGAAAGTACACGGCGCCGTAAACGGCCACGACCAGCGCGGCCGACTTCACGCCGGGCAGATGCAGATCGCGCGTTATGTGCAGATACAGCGGCACAAGCATCACCCCGTAGGCGTGGGAGAAGGCGTGCAGCAGGGCGATGAGCGCCACGGTCAAAAAGGCGCCGGGCCGGGTCATGGCTTGCGGGCGGTTCGTGTGCTGCGGTGCGATGAAGCGCCGCGGGCGGAGGCGGCGGCAAGGCGCCTGTCCACTGCCCGGCGGTCGGGCAGCGAGGGCTGCGCGCCGAAACCCTCGCAGCAGAGGGCGCCGGCGGCATTGGCGAATCTCACGGCGTCGGGCAGAGCCATGCCTTCGGCCAGCGCCACCGCCAGCGCGCCGGTGAAGGCGTCGCCCGCGGCGGTGGTGTCAACGACGCGAGCCGGGAAGGCGCCGACGTGCACGGGCTCGTCCGCGCCGGTAACGATCATCGCGCCCGCGGCGCCGAGTTTGAGCACCACGCAGCGCGGTCCGCGTGCCAGCAGCGCCTTGCCTGTCCGGGCGTGGTCGCGGGGATCGGCCGACTGCCGTGCGCCGCGGGCAAGGAGAGCGGCGGCTTCGGCCTGGTTGGGCGAGAGTATGTCAACGGCGAACATCGACCGCGGCAGGCCGCGCGGGGGCGCGGGCGCGGGGTCGAGGATGGTGCACGCGCCCAGCCGCCGGCCGAGTTCCAGAGCGCGGCGCACCGCGGGATACGGTATCTCCAGTTGCACCATCACCACCGCCGCCCGGCGGAACAGCGGGGCGGCCGCATCGACGTCATCGGGCGTGAGGCGGTGGTTGGCGCCCGGGGAAACGACGATGGAGTTCTCGCCGTGGCGATCTACGAGTATGAGGGCGCAGCCCGACGATGTTCGCGGCGTTATCTTCACATGCCGCGTGGAAACGCCGCTGCGGCGAAGCCCGTCCAGCAGGCGCTGGCCGAACACGTCGTCGCCGACGCGGCCGACGAAGTGAACCTCGCCGCCGAGTCTGGCGGCGGCGACGGCCTGGTTGGCGCCCTTGCCGCCGGGCAGGGTGGCGAGGTCTGCGCCCAGTATCGTCTCTCCCGGCGCGGGCATGCGCTGCACGGGACAGACCAGGTCCATGTTGATCGAGCCGACCACGACGATCGGCCCGCGACGGGGACAGATGGTCTGGTTCATTGTGTCGGGTCCTCCGGCAGGCCGTCGGCCCGTGCTTTTCGGGGGGACGGCCGCAGCGCGGGCATTATACGGGCAACCGGCGACGAGGGACCGGCGCTCCGCCGGGCGGGGCCGGGCGTTATCGATCTCCGCCGTGGCGCGCGCCGGAGTGCGGAGGAGCGGTTTCGCACGTCGCCAGCATGGCCGCATGCGCACTACACTACCGGCCGTATGAGCCACATTGCCGATAATCCGTGCCCGGGCGGTGCGCCGGATAGTTGCGGCATTGCCGCCGTGGTCTGCGAGGTGCTGGAGATGGAGGTGCGGCATTTTGCGCCGCTGGCGGAGCGGCTGAGGCATATAGAGATCATGGAATACGGGCTGCATAACGAACCGCCGCGGTTGCGCAGGGAGCTTCAGCGGATTATCGACCGGATCGAGCAGCGCAGCGACATCGGGGGCATCGCGCTGGTTTATGGACTTTGCAGCCGCGGCACGGAGGGGATAACAAGCCGGCGATGCGCGCTGGCGATGGCCCGCGCGCACGACTGCATAACGCTGCTTCTGGGCTGTCGCCGCCGCTACGCGGAGTATGTGGCGAAATATCCGGGAACGTACTGGTATTCGCCCGGGTGGAACAGCAAGCATATACCGCCGGGGAAGGAGCGCTACGAGAAGATGTATCGGGAGTATTGCGAAAAATACGGGCAGGAGGCGGCCGAGTATCTGATGGAAGAGCAGCAGCGGTGGTTCCGCTCGTACAGCCGCGCGACATATGTGGACCTGGGGGTGGGGGCGACTCCGGAGGACATGGCCTATACGCAGCAGTGTGCCCGGTGGCTGGGCTGGACGTACGACTATCAGCGGGGCGACCCGAAGCTGCTGGTGGATCTGCTTTCGGGCAACTGGGACGATGAGCGGTTTGTCATAGCACGTCCCGGGCAGAGTTTGTCGGCCACGGGCGATGATCGCGTGGTCGAGGCCAGGCAGCCAAAGTAGCAGCGCCTTCCGGCCGATACTTCAGCGGAGCACAGGCCAGGAGGCACTTTGGCAGGAGTAAGGATCGGGGAGTTGCTGGTGGAACAGGGCGTGCTGACCGAGAAGCAGGTGCGGCACATTCTGCGCGTTCAGGAGGCTTCGCACCGTCCGTTCGGAGACCTGGCCGAGCGCATATACGGCGTCAGCCCGCGGGCGATCGAGGATGCGTGGGTGCGGCAGTATCTGCGGCTGGCGGGCACGGTCGATCTGCGTGAGCAGCTGATCGAAGAAAGCTGTCTGCGGCTGCTCAACCGTCGGCAGGCGTGGCAGTTTCATGTGCTGCCGCTGCACCGGACCGACAGCGCGCTGAACCTGGCCACCGATGCCGAGCACCTGGTGCGGGCGGTGAACTTTTCATCGCGGCGTTTGCGCGAGCCGGTGTGCTTTCTCATCGCGCGGCGACGGCAGTTGCGCGAGTTTCTGATGAAACACTATCCCGTGCCGCGCTTCATGGCGGAATGCGCCAGTGCCCTGTGAACGGGGGCGGGGCGAAGATTTCCTTCCGCATTGTCACCCGGGCGACGGCGCCTGCGGGGGCTGGGCTGCGGCAACCGTCGGGCTGACGGGCGCTGGCGGCGCTGGGGGTGCGGCCGGCGCGGCGGCCACCGCGGGCGACGGCGCGGGCGACTGTTGCGCCGCTGGCGCCGCGGCGGACGGGCGCTGCTGTTTGACCGCCTTGTGCAGGTCGGGCTGAAGAACCATGGTCATGCGCCGCCCGTCCAGTCTGGCATCGCGTTCGACCCTGCTGATGGGCGCGAGTTCGGTTTTGACCTTCTCGAAGATGCTCCGCCCGAGATCGATGTGCGCGATTTCGCGCCCGCGGAACTGGAGCGTGAACTGGACCTTGCTGCCGCTGCGCAAAAAATCGCGCGCGTGGTTGATCTTGATCTGAAGGTCGTGGTCGCCGATTTTGACGGTCTTGATCTTCAGTTCCTTGACCTGTCCGGCGCGCGCGCCGGCGCGGCTGCGGTCTTCTTTTTTCTGCTGCTGATAGCGCCACTTGCCGTAATCCATGATACGGCATACCGGTGGCCGTTCCGCGGGACCGACCTCCACGAGGTCCAGCCCCGCTTCGCGGGCGCGCCGCAGCGCTTCGGAAGTGGAAACGATACCCACCTTCTGGTCGTTCTGATCGATGAGAAAAACGGGCGAGATGCGAATCTGCTCGTTGTGACGGAGGTTGGTAGCTATGGCTCTTGTCTCCAGGGCGCTGTTGCAAAACCGGGCCGCCGCGCAACTCTCACGGCTTGTAATCCATGCTGCCCGGTGACCGGCTCAGCGTCCAAGCCGGCGCACCGCCGTTAATCATGCATATTATCGGCCGATTTTTCAACCATTTTCATCGAACGCCGCGCTTTTTGCCGGCGCAGCGGCGCTGGTCCCCAGGGCCGTGGGCACCCGAAAGCGCGGGCTGTTCCGGCGGCTACAGTCGGCTTATGAGCATCTCGCGATGGAAGAGCAGCTCCTTGGGCAGATCGCCTCCCATTTTCAGGAAGAGTTCTTCCTGCGCCAGCAGTTCCTGAGCATATTCGTCGCGATTGACGGCCTGCGCGGCTTCTATGTCCTGCGGGCCTATCGGCAGACCGCTCAAGTCCAGGTCCTGGGGGCGGGGCATCCAGCCGAGCGGCGTTTCCATGGCATAAGCCTTGCCGTGGCAGCGGTTTATGATCCATTCGAGGATGCGGATGTTTTCGCCGAAACCAGGCCACATGAAGCGGTTCCGCTCGTTCTTGCGGAACCAGTTGACATGGAAGATTCTCGGCGGGTCTTTCATCTTCTTGCGCATGCGCAACCAGTGGCTGAGGTAGTCGCGGATGTTGTAGCCGAGGAAGGGCAGCATGGCCATGGGATCGCGGCGCACCAGCCCCACCTGATGCTGGGCGGCGGCGGTTGTTTCCGAGCCTGCGGTGGCGCCGATGTACACCCCGTGGGTCCAGTCGAACGCCTGATACACCAGCGGCACCGTGCGCGAGCGTCGGCCGCCGAAGATTATCGCCGATATGGGCACGCCCGCCGGGTCGTTGGCCGCCGGGTCCAGCGCGGGATTGTTGCTCATGGGAGCGGTGAAGCGCGCGTTGGGATGGGCGGCCTTGCGTCCGCAGTCGGGGGTCCACTTCTGGCCGGTCCAGTCCAGACACTCGGCGGGCATTTCGGGCGTTTTGTCCTCCCACCACACATCGCCATCGGGCAGCAGCGCGACGTTGGTGTAGATGGTGTCGTGCGATATGGCGGCCATGGCGTTGGGGTTGGTCTGGTGATTGGTGCCCGGAACCACGCCGAAATAGCCCGTCTCGGGATTTATGGCGCGCAGCCGGCCTTCGCTGTCAACCCACAGCCACGCTATGTCGTCGCCTATCGTGGTGACGGCCCAGCCGCGGTCGCGGTACTGCGGCGGGGGAATCAGCATCGCCAGATTCGTCTTTCCGCAGGCGCTGGGAAAGGCCGCCGCCAGATATGTCTTGCTGCCGTCGGGCGTGCGCACGCCCATGAGCAGCATGTGCTCGGCCATCCAGCCCTGCTGATATGCCAGATATCCGGCGATCCGCAGCGACAGGCATTTCTTTCCGAGCAGGGCGTTGCCGCCATAGCCCGAGCCGAAACTCCATATGGTGTTATCCAGCGGGAAATGGCATATGAAACGGCGCTCGGGGTTGACGTCGCCCAGACTGTGCAGACAGCGCGTGAACTCGTCGCTGTCGCCCAGTTGTTCCCAGGCTATCGTCCCCAGGCGCGTCATGATGCTCATGTTCGCGGCGACGTACAGCGAGTCCGTCAGCTGAATGCCGACCTTCGCCAGCGGCGAACCCGGCGGACCCATCACGAACGGCAGAACATACATGGTCCGACCGCGCATGCAGCCGGCAAACAGCGCCCGCAGCTTCGCATAAGCCGCTTTCGCCTCCATCCAGTTGTTGGTGGGCCCGGCCATGTCCTGCGTGGGCGTGCATATGAACGTCAGATGCTCGGTCCGGGCCACGTCGTTGGGGTTGCTGCGGTGCAGATAGCACCCGGGCAGCTTCTCCTGATTGAGCCGGATGAACACGCCTTCACGGCAGCCAGCCTCCAGAAGCATCTTGCGCTCTTCGAGCGAGCCGTCGCACCAGTAGAGCGTATCGGGGCGGCACAGCTCCACGCATTCCTGCACCCATTTGCGCACGGCGTCGTTGGCCGCCGCGGGCGGCATGCTGTGGGCGGTGCGGCCGGTGGCGGAGCGCGCAGCGGACGTACTCTCGTTCATGTCGATAACCTCCTGTCGCTCTGTTTCGGGGCTGCGGCGTCGGCGCAGAAGGCAACCTCAACCGCGGCTTCGTGGTTGCTCCGGTCGCTCTATTCGCGTCGGGTGAACGGCGACGAGGGGACCTGAAGCCGCGAGACCATACAGAACATGCCGCGGCCCGTCAAGTACGGAGCTGACGCGATTACGCGATTACCCGTTTTTCAGACAGACGCCGCCGCTCGCCCGCGTGCGCATCCGTCCCTTCGTCATTCCCGCGCAAGCGGGAATCCAGAGCGGCCAGGATGGCCGCGTTCCCCCGTACTTCCCACCCGCGTGCGGGGGAATGCAAGGGGGGGCTGAAACCGTCCCGCCCTTTGCGCCCGACGCAATGGGTTTGAACCGGCGGTCAGCTCGGACGCGACGGTTCCGGCCTGTTCCGGCGCAGGCGCCTGATCGGAGGAATGGATTCCCGCTTTCGCGGGAATGACGGTATAGCGCTTTCGCAGGAATGATGGAATAGATGCCGGCACACGGGCTGGGATGGGGGCGCGGCGGAATGGCTGACGCCGCACGGGCACCGACGATGGATGCCGGAGTCAACCGGCCAACCGGTTCTCGCCGTCTCGTCAACAAACAGACCTGCGAGCCACCTGCAAAACGGGTAATCGCGTCAGGCGTACTGGTGCTTGACCAGCTGAATGCCCCTCCGCACGATAGCGCGTAGATGCACGCCGCTTCGGGTTCCGGCGGGCATTACAGGAACGAGAGGCCGCGAAACATCGCTGTGATGGAAAGGATGAGCAGAAAATGGGCGGCATTCGCTTCAAGTGGTTCGGGGCCGCGGTGTTGTTGGCAACGGCGGCGTGCCAGACGCTGGAGGCCGGCGACCTCCGCTCGGTCAGCGTAGTGGCCGAGCGGATAATAGAGCTGTATCTGGTCGATGGGCACATCATCCACTATGGCCTGCGGGGCAATTGGGATGGACGGAGCAATATCGTTTTCCATGCCCCGCTGGATACGGCCGCGGCCGAGACAGCATCGCGCTACGCGATCACCAGCGAGGATGACGCGGATTTCGCCCGTGCGGTGGTTCCTTCGCGCGTTGATCGCAAATCGCGGGTCATCGACGTGAATTCGACGTCGAGGGAGCCGAAGTTCATCTTCGGCCACTGGATTTATCTGACACTGCCGAAAGCGCTGAAATCGGGCAAGACCTACAGGATTGCGCTCGACAACGTCGCGGGCAACATGCAGGCGTATGAGCTCGTGATGGATGCGCTGCGGCACCGCAGCAGTTCGATCCATGTGAACCAGGTGGGTTTCGCGGAGGTTTCGCCGAAATATGCGTATCTTTCGGTGTGGATGGGCACAGGCGGCGGGGCCGACTTCTCGGCGCTCGAAGGCAAGCCGTTCAGCGTCCGCCGGTACGTCGACGGGGCTGAAGTGTTTCGGGGAACGATCGCGCCGCGGATGGATGCCGCGACGCAGGAGATGGCAGGCGACGTGGGCAACCTGAGCCGCGCGCCGGTCTGGCAGTGCGACTTCAGCGGGCTGAGCACGCCCGGCGAGTACGTCGTCTCGATCGATGGATTGGGCTGTTCCTATCCGTTCGAGATCGGCAACGACGTCGTTCGCGAGCCGTTCTGGTACGGCATGAAGGGATTGTTCTTCCAGCGCGGCGGGATCGTCCGCGAGTTGGAGCCCGGGAGGATTTACCAGCGCGGCCACCATTCGGACGACGTGCCGTGGGTTTATCTGCCCGAGGTGACGAAAGCGGAGCTTCCAGGCACGGGGGAGTTGAAGGACGGCAAACCGCTCCGGGGATGCTACGGTTTCTATCACGACGCGGGCGACTGGGATTCGTACGCCTCGCATTCGGCGGTTCCGCTGGCGCTGATGTTGCTGTACTCACTGGCGCCCGACCGCTTCGCCGATGGCGACGTGGGCAATCGCTACAAGGTCAGCGAGGCCGACCCGCAGTGGATCGACGAAGGCAGGAACGGAGTGCCCGACATCCTCGATGAAGCGGGCTGGTTGCCGGCATCGCTGCGGCGGCTGCGAAAGGCGTTGATGGACGCCGGATACAGCGACGGGGGCGTTCCGTCGTACGTCGGCCGAGAGGCGATCGCGTGGACGGGCAGCTATGGCCAGGGGATGCTGCCGTCGTGGGAAGACCGGCGGGTCTGGGGCGTGATCCGCGTTTGCGGCGAAGCGACGATGCGCTATGCAGCCATGGCGGCCTGGTACGCCCATTGCCTGAACACTTTGCACAGGCAGGGCGGCGGGCAGGGCGCGCACCCGGAGGCCCGCGAGTGGATCGACCAAGCCAGATCGGCTTACGCGTGGGCGAAGCGCAACAAGCCCGAGGGCAAAGACCAGTATGCCGGCTATGCCGCCCTGGCGGCTGTCTGCCTCTATCAGGTTACCGGCGACGCCGCCTTTCAGGACGAGTTCAAAACCTTCCGTTCCGCCGACAAAACACGTGGTTACGCGCAGGTGGACATCTGGCCATGGTTCTTTTACGAGCCGGTGTATGCGATGCTGCCGGCCGATTTGCCGGGACTTGACAAGGCGGCTCAGCAGCAGTCGCGCGACATGGTAATCCGCGCCGGCCGAAGCGACGCCGCGCGTACAGAGAAGATCGGGTTCCGGGTCTTTCAGATGACCACGATGCACGGGCAGCTGGCCAACCCGCGGTTCCTGGCAATGGCGGCAGCGCACGCGCTGTCGCGGGATGATGGCATTCTCGGGGCTATGCAGAACAGCGCGTCGTACCTGCTGGGTGGCAACCAGCGGAACACCGTGTACATCACGTGCCTCGGCGAGAATCCCGACGACATGATCTTCCACCCGGACGCGTGGATGCTCAACGACTTCAAGCACAAGGTTTACCGGTGGGAGCCGTTGCCCGGCTACGGAACTTATTTCGGGCAGTTGTTCGACTACGTTGGAGGGCCCGGCGCCGAGCGGTTTGTGCAGGTGAATGCGTATCCTGACTTCCAGAAGTGGCCGAGGACCGAAATGCGCAGCGGCAATCGCGAAAGCATTTCGGGCAACGAGTTCACCATCCACCAGAACAACATCCACATCGCCTTCGCAATGGGCTATCTCCGCGCCGTATGCGCCGGGCCGGGCGGCTTTGCTCCTCAGCCGCGTCCCACGGTCCGCCTGCGCCTGCCGGATAACCCGACGGTGAAGCCGGGCGAGCCGGTGACGCTCATGGCAAGCGCCTCGGCCAACACGCGGCGAGTGAAGTATTTCGCGGAGTGGCGATTCATCGGCGAAAGCACCGACGCGAAGAATGGATTCCCCGTGATATGGACACCGCGCGCAGCGGAGGGGGAATCGGTTCAGATAACCGCCGTTGCGTACAACGACCGCGGTCGCATTTCGCTTCCTTCGCCTGAAGGCGAGAAGATAATCCGGATAGCTGCCTCGGCCCGACGGTAACGCCCACGAACGAGGCAGCATAGTCTGCGGCCGGGGCATACATGTCACAGCAACACGGTCGGGGGCCTGTCGTCACCGCCTTACCGGTAAGCGCCAAACGCCGTCCCCAGGCGGGCTTTAGCGGGTGCCGCCGTGCCGCCACGCCTTAACGAAAGCGAATACGCGCGCCAGCTTGTTGCCCGCGGGGCACTGCCTCCGTTTCTGCCGGCCGTGTCTTATCGCCTGCCCGCAGATCCGCGTCGCGCCGGCCGAATGGAAGGCAACCGGCGCTGGAAGCCGTCGCGCCGGCCGGGCGTGCCGGCACGCCGGCTCTATTTGCCCGCGATTATGAGATCGAGCCGGCGGCTGAACTCTTCCAGAGACACGCGGATATCCTCTCCGGTGAGCCAGCCGTTGTAGTTGACCTCGTCCAGACACCGGCGCACGGCGGGCCAGTCAACGCTGCCCTCGCGGGCCGCACAGAAACTTCCGCCGCGCCCGTCGGGGTTGAGTTTGAAGTCCTTCACATGGCACTTGGCCAGCAGCGGACCCAGGGCGGTTATCCACTGTTGCGGCGGGGCGTACCTGACGTGGTTGCCTATGTCGAAATACGCCTTGACCCACGGGCTGGCGAACGAGCGGACGAAATGCGCGAATATCGCCGGCTGCACCCACAGGTTGTTCCAGACGTTTTCCAGAGCGATCACCACGCCGGCGCGCTCGGCGGCGGGGATGAGTTTGCGCACGGCCTGGACGGACGTGTCGCTGGCGTGATTGTGCGCCTCGATATACGCGCGGTATTTCTCGTTATCTCCCTCGGCGACCTTCACTATGTGCCCGGTCTTTTCGTCGAACTCGATCTTGAATTCCCACGGTTGCGGCATGGGCATGCCGCCTATGCGGCAGGGAACCACCAGCACGGCGTCGGCTCCGTAGCCGCGGGCGGCCTCCAGCGCGGCCTCCACCAACTTGATGCTGCCCTCAACCTTCGCCGGGTCTTTGCTGTTGAACTCCATCCACCCGCGAAGAACGCTGTGGACCTTCATGCCGGCCTTTTCGGCCAGGTCGCGCGCCCGGGCGGCCTCGTCGGCCGACACTATCGCCGTGGTTTCCACGCCGTCGAAGCCGATGTCCTTCAGTTTCTTCATCTGTTCGGATTCGATGCGCCCGACGATGACGGCCTTGTACAGCCGGGTTTTCATCTGCTGTCCTCCGACCTGTGCGCCGGCGGCCAGCGCCAGACCTGCGGCAGCGCTGCGCAACACATCTCTGCGGGTGGGGTGGGTCATGAGGGAGCTCCCGTATGTGGCCGGCTGACAGTATCGCCGCGGCGACGGCGGGCGGTCAATGCCGGTCCGCGGGAAAAGCGCCCGTCGCGGGGTTCTTCAGCCGCCGTTCTTCTGTATTATGCAGAGCACTTCTTCGGCATAGAGGTTGTCGCCCTCGCGCAGTTCGCGGACGCAGCCGTCGGCCAGAACATAGCCGCCGGTCATGCGCACGCCGTTATCGGCGGCCCAGTCGAGAAAGTCCTGAAGCGTGAAAAGGTGGATGTTGGGCGTGTCGTACCAGTGGTACGGCAAACCGGCGGTGCGCGGCATGCGTCCGCCCAGCGCCAGCGACAGGCGCACGCGCCAGTAGCCGAAGTTGGGGAAGGAGACCACGGCGCGCCGGCCCACGCGCAGCACTTCGCGCAGGAGAGCGGTCGGGCGGTGCAGCGTCTGAAGGGTTTCCTCGAGGACCACGTAATCGAAACTGGCGTCGGCGAAACCGCTCAGCCCCAGGTCCAGGTCGGCCTGAAGCACGGGCACGCCGCGCTCGACGCAACGGAATACGGCATGGGGATCGATCTCCACGCCCTGGCCGCGCACGTTTTTGCGCTCGATCAGGCGGCTGAGGAGCTCGCCGGTGCCGCAGCCCAGGTCCAGCACGGAAGCGCCGGCGGGGATGATGCGTTCGATCATCCCGTCTATCCACCGCTCCAGAGCGGCAGGCCGGCTGACGGGCTGTTCCAGTTCGCTGATGAGCCTGGCCAGTTCCGGCGGGCCGACATGCTTGAGCGCCGGGTCGTCGGCGGCCAGCCGCAGCAGGTCTTCCAGGGGCATGCGCGGGTCGGACATGGATCACCTCAGGAAGGCGCTGATGAGCCGTCCGACGGCGTCGGTCTCCACCAGGAACGAGTCGTGGCCGTATGCCGAGGGCACGTTGACATAGGTGACGGTCTTGCCGGCGCGGCACATGGCCAGGGCGAATTCGCGGCAGTGGGCCGGGGGATAGAGCCAGTCGGAAGAGAAGGACACGACCATGACGCGCGAGGTTATGCGCCGGCAGGCCTCGACCAGGTCGCCGCCTCCCCAGCGGGCGGCGGCGTCGTAGTAGTCCATGGCCCGGGTGATATACAGATAGCTGTTGGCGTCGAAGCGTTCGACGAAGGTCTGGCCCTGATAATTCAGGTAGCTTTCGATCTCGAACTCCGGATGAAAGCCCGAATCGGTGCCGGGGCGGCGGCGCCGGCCGAAGCGCCTGTGCATGCCTTCTTCAGACAGGTAGGTGATGTGGGCCATCATGCGCGCGACGGCCAGCCCCACGTCGGGAGACCTGCCGCTGGCGTAATAGTCGCCGCCGTTGAAATTGGGGTCGTTCATGATGGCATGTCGGCCCACGGCGTTGAAAGCCAGACCCTGTGCCGACAGCCGCGGCGATGCCGCCAGCACGATGGCCCGTTCCACGCGGTCGGGAAACGCCAGCGCCCATTCCAGCGCCTGCTGGCCGCCCAGCGAACCGCCGACCACGGCGCGGACGCGCTCGATGGACAGATGATCCAGCAGCCGCGCCTGAAGCCGCACCCAGTCGCCGACGGTCACTATCGGGAAGCGCAGGCCCCAGGGCTTGCCGGTGGCGGGGTCGATATCGGCCGGGCCGGTCGTGCCGTAGCAGCTGCCCAGGAAGTTGGAGCAGACCACGAAATAGCGGTTGGTGTCAATGGGTTTGGAGGGGCCGACGACCGCGTCCCACCAGCCCGGATGTTTGAGGCGGTACAGGCGGCCGGTCTGGCGCGCGTGGCGGTCCCAGCCGGCGACGTGGGCATCGCCGGAAAGGGCGTGCACTATGAGCACCGCGTTATCGCGTGCGGGCGACAGGCGGCCATAGGTCTCGTATTCGACCACCACGGGAGCGATGCTCGCCCCGCTTTCCAGGGCGAATGGAGCCTCCGCAGACGCCAGCTGCACCCGCTGCGCTTCCGTCCAGCCGACGGAGGTCGGGCTGTCGGGCGGGTCGTCTTTCGAACTGCGCGCGTATTGTGCGGGCTGCGGCCGCATGGCAGATACATCATTCTCGCTGCGGGAGCCGGCGGGCGGCACTGAGAAAACCTGCATAGCTGTGGCACACTTCGGCCATGGTATCGCCCCCGAATTTCTCCAGGAAAGCCCGCGCTATCTCGAAGGCGACGACGTTTTCCAGGATGACGCTGGCGGCCGGCACCGCGCACACGTCGCTGCGTTCGTAGGCGGCGCGATGCGGCTGGAGCGTGCGCAGGTCCACGCTGGCCAGCGACCGTCCCGGCCCGAGCGTGGCGATGGGCTTCATGGCGCCGCGCACGATGATGGGCTGGCCGTTGCTGATGCCGCCCTCGATGCCGCCGGCGTTGTTGCCGCCGCGCGTGAAGCCCAGCGACGCGGAGCCGCTCTGTGCGGCGTCGTAGGCTATCTCGTCGTGCATGCGGCTGCCCGGCAGCAGCGCGGCGTCCCTGCCGATGCCTATTTCCACGCTCTTGAACGCCTGAATGCCCATGACCGCCATGGCCAGACGGGCATCGAGGCGCATGTCGTACTGCGCGCAGGAACCCAGCCCGGGCGGACAGCCGAACACCCGCGCCTCGACGATGCCGCCGAGCGTGTCGCCGTCGACCTTGGCCTGACGGATTAAATCGCGCATGGCGGCGGCGGCCTGGCGGTCGGGACAGCCCACCCAGTCCTTGAACAGATCGCCCTCGTCGCGCGCCTGGCGCAGCGCTGCCAGACCGGCGGAAAAATCGACGCTGGCGCTCACCGTGCCGATGGAAAGAACGTAGCCGAACACCTCGATGCCGAACTCGCGCAGCAGACAGCGGCACAAGGCCCCGGTCGCCACCCGCGCCGCCGTCTCGCGCGCGCTGGCGCGCTCCAGAACGTCGCGGCAGTCGGACGTGAGCCACTTGAGCGAACCGGCCAGATCGGCATGTCCCGGACGGGGAGCATGAACCGGCGGGGCTTCGTCGATGCGGAAATCGCGGTTGACGATCTGAAGAACCACCGGCGAGCCGATGGTCCTGCCGCGGCGCACGCCGGCGAGTATCTCGACGGCGTCGGTTTCGATCTTCTGGCGGCCGCCGCGACCATAACCGCCCTGGCGACGGCGCAGCTCGCCGTCGATGAACGGTTTATCGACAATGACCCCGGCCGGCAGACCCTCTATCAGGGCGACAAGCGCCCGGCCGTGAGACTCGCCGGCGGTGCGATATGTCAGCGTCGCCATCGCCGCTAATCATAACACGCCGGCAGCCGCGCAGGCAGCGCAGGCAGACAACGAAGCCGCCGGAACATCGCCGTCGCGCACGGCCGGGCTCAACGCGGCGCAGCATCGCTGCGCGTCTTCGTGGCGTCGATGATCAGCGCCGCAAGGATGGCCGCTCCTCCGGCCCAGGTGCCGGGCGGGGGCACCTCTATCCCCGCCAGAGCCACCCACGCTGGATTCAGCACGGGTTCCAGCAGCACCAGCAGCGAAGCGTCAACGGCATGCACGCGGCGCAGGCTTATCTGAAACGTGACATACGGCAGCCCCACCTGGAAAAGCCCGGCGGCGGTCACGATCGCCAGCTGGCGCATGTCGGGCAGCGCTGCGCCGGTGGCCAGCCACAGCGGCAGAAGTATCGCCACGGCCCCGGCGTTGTTGCACATGACCACGTGAAACGGGTTGATGCGCTCGCCGCCGCTGTCCATGTGCTGGAGCACCATTATCAGCGCCGCGTAGCATATGCCCGAAGCCAGCCCGCACAGCGGCGGGACGATGCCCTGATGACGCGGGCTGGAGGCGAGCATTATGACGATGCCCGCCACCCCGATGCATATGGCCAGCACGGTGCGCCCGGCAACGCGCTGTCGCTGAAATGCCCAGGCGAATATGGCGCAGAAGACCGGTGCGGTGTTCTGAAGGAGTATGCCCGACGCGGCCGTGCCGCGCGTCATGGCGATGATGAGCAGCGTTATTGTTCCGGTGTACAGGGCGCTGCTCAGGGCCAGCCAGCGCCATGGCGGGCGGCATCCGGCGCCCAGCGGCACCAGCAGCGCCATGCCGATGCATGCCGCCACCGACCGCAACAGCGCGAAGGCAACGGGGTGCATGCCGGCGGTCTTCACCGCCAGCCCGCCGAAACTCCACAATACCGCCGTGAGCACCAGCAACGACACGCCGACAGCCCGCGACGGAATGCCGTCGGGGTTCGCCGCACCGCCATCGGCGCAGGCCGCGCACAGCGCAGGGGCAGTATCGTGGTCATGGCGGGGATCGGCCATCATGTCCGCGGTGTGGCAGGGACAGCCGCCTGCGATGGCTCCGCCGCGCACGCGCGGGCGGGCTCGAACCGCGCCCCCGGCAGCAGCGTCACGTTGACCATAGCCCCGACAGCCAGCGGGCCGCGCGACAGGCTGAAGGCGTGGTCCTCGCGCGGCAGGTGTATAACGATCGGCGCACCGGCGCGAACAAGCATGCTGCTGTCGTCGAGGCGGATTACCCTCCCCTGAACTATCCGTGGCGGGCCGGATATCGGTTCGATGAAGCAGCCGCCGGCCGAGATGGTCTGGACCTTGCGCGCCTGCGCGTGTATCGCGCCGCGTACGAGAACGCCCACGGGCCCGTCGTATCGCCCGTCGGTCAGCAGACGGAGTTCGTAGCGCGTATCGCGCGGGCAGAAGACGACGCAGGAATCTTGCACGGCCAGCACTATGCCGGCTGCCAGATGAACCGAGGCGTCAGGAGTTGTCAGCACGGCGCGCTACTGTAACGCCGCGCGAGCCTGCCGGGCAAGGCCGCATTGCCGGACCGGCGGACGCAACAGCGGCGGGCGTCAGGTGCGCCTCCGCCGCAGGCAACACATCATGGCGGCCGCGACAACCATCGACGCGGCCAGCGGTTCGGGCACGACCGCCGCCGGGCCCAGGCGCTCATTGAAGTTCAGGTACAGGTCGAACCTGTTGCCGTCGTCGGTCAGCACCGTGCCATTCCAGGGCGAAAAGGTTTCCACGTGGATCAGTCCGCGCGATTCGTCGAAGGTCAGTTCGCGCATCAGGCCGTATCCGCCCTGACTCCAGAACTGGTAGCACGCGTACATCTGGAAGACGGGATGGCCGAAGTTGTTGTTGTCCACGCGCCGGCCCATTCCCGGGGAAGGATTGTGCCCGGAGAGTACCAGGAATATCTGGTCGTAGAACCTGATGAAGTTGTCCCACAGGCGCTGGCCCGGCGCGGAGCGCGACGCGCTGGTGCCGCCGCCGGAAAGATAGTCGTGCGTGGTGAGAATGACCGGCATGCCCGGGTGGCTGTCGAGGACCTGTCTGGCCCAGTTGAGGTCGGCAGCGCTGGTATCGGCGCCGTACTGGAGGCACAGTCCCAGGTAGGTGCGTCCGCCGGCGGTGAAGATCTGATACGAGCTGGCGTCATTGGCCCCGCCGAAACCAGCCCACGAGCGGCCGGCGAAATGCGGCGCGCCGAAGGCGGCGACATAGCGGGAGACGCCGTCGCCGGTTACGTCGTGGTTGCCGGTGACGGTGCCCCAGCGCAGGCCAGGGAGTGCGTCCAGCCGATACATCGCCTCCGTGGCGCGCTGCCACTGGATGGCGCTGGCGCCGTTGTTGGTGATGTCGCCCACGTGCGTGACGTAAACGATGTTCTTCGCCGCGGCGTTGTTGACGATGTACTGCGTCTGGGCGTGGAACATCTCCATCGTGCCGCCATACGACTGTTCGGTGTAGTACTGCGTGTCGGGCAACAGCACCACGGTGAAGGTGTCGGCCGCCGTCGCCTGCTGCTGCCATCCTGCGATGAACATGGCGGCAGCCAGCATGCACAGTGCCGCGTGTTTTTCTCTGGTGGTCATGTGTAGCCTCCTGGCTGGCGTTTTTCAGCGTTTCCGCTATGTCAGTTCTTTCCGGACGCGGCGAGTCTGCGCCGCAGCATCAGGCCCGTAAGACCGGCCGCGCCCATCAGCAGCGGGGCGGGCAGGGGTATGGGGTTGAAAAGGTTGCGGATGTCGTCGGCGCCGAGGGCGACGTTGTATATGCGCACGTCGTCGAGATAGCCCTTGAACGCGCCCTTGCTGTTGTTGGCGCCGCCTCCGCCGCTGGAATCGAGCGCCGCCCCGAGCGCCGCCCACTGGATGCTGTCGCTGCGCGGGGGCTGGCCGACGGCGAGCGTCGCATCCAGTTCGCCGTTGACGTAGAGTTTCCAGCTCACGCCGTCGTAGGTGACGGCGACGTGGGTCCACACGTTATCGGTGATGAACGTGTTGCCGATGATGGGATGATTGAGGCCGGGCTTTGTGCCCGTGGCGCCTTCCTCGAAGTCGGCGGCCAGGCGCGGCCGGCCCTGGGCATCGACGACAAGACCCATGAAATAGTTGCCGTCAACGTTGGAGTTCTCCGCCTGGCCGATGAGCTTGGCGAAGATGGGTTCGGCGGTTATGCCGCCGGAGCCGGTGTTGGCGTCGCGTCCGCGGCCGGTGCGCTTGATCCACGCCGACAGCGTGAATTGCGCTGCCCCGAGCACGCCTGGCGTATTGCCTGTGGGCGAGCCTTCCAGCTGAACGTAATCGTCAACGCCGTCGAGCAGCAGACAGCCGCCGAACTTGCCGTCGGGCGACCACTGGGGGGTGGCGGCGTTGCGCACGACGCCGTTGTAGTTGCGCCCCGACGAATCGAACGCCGTGGTGCCGGAGGTCTCGTCGAGTTTCCAGTGGCCAAGGAGCGTGCTGCCGGGCGGCGGCGGCGGTGGCGGGGGCGGCGGGGGAGGAGGATTGCTCAGACTGAAACGGTCGGCGAAATTGACCGTGTACGAGAACGGCGTCTGTCCGCCCTGACGATAGCCGCCGTCTATGGGCGTGGGCCACTGCGACGCCAGATAGGGCGAGAGGGTGTTCACGGCCAGCGTGTTGGTGCGCGGGTCCAGACGGATGAGCCGCAGGTAGCCATTGCCGCCGTTGGGGTCGTCCTGATAGTCGGCCATTATCTCGTACACGGGGAAGCCGCCGGCGGTGTAAGAGATCTGCCGGCCTTCGCCGTGGTCATGGCCGTTCATCACCAGAAACACCTGGTCGTTGGGGTACACCAGCGTGTTGTAGATGGTCTGGCCGATGCTGGTGCGCCCATTGTTGTTGATCCCCAGATACGTGTGGGTGGTGATGATAGTGGGCGTCGTGGGATTGGCGCGCAGCACCTGGTATGCCCAGCCTATGGTTGTCGAGGGATCGTTGATGCTGCCCTGAGGGTTGTATTCCAGAGCCAGGTGCAGAAACTCCTGACCGCCCGCGGTGAACTTCTGATAACTGCTCAGGCCGTTGGGAGACGCTCCTTTGTACCACGGTTCGCTGGCGAAGCGCGACGGGCCGAAATAGCTGAGATAATTAGCCCCGTTGTCGCCATACAGATCGTGGTTGCCCGGCAGAACGGCGTAGGGCACCAGCGCCGGATTGGCCGGATTGCCGCCGGCGTGAAGCCTGTCGAGCGCGCTGAGAGCGGGCGGCCAGTAGGAAGCATTGCTGCCGTAGTCTGTGATATCGCCGTAGTGCGCGACGAAGGCGATGTTGTACGAGGCGATGTTGTTGACGATCCACTGCGTTTGCGCCTCGAACATGGCCGGCGTGCCGCCGCGCTGCGAGGAAACGTAATACTGCGTATCGGGCAACCCGACGATGGTTATCGGGGTGTCGAACCCGGCCAGGGCCGGCCGCACGCCCAATGCAATGCCCAGGCATATGCAGGGAATAAGCGCATTGCGATACTTGTTCATGGTTCACCTTCCAGCGTGTTGATCGGGGCTGTCTGTGCCGGGACGCGCGCCGCGGCGGCGAAACTCGCGCTCCGCGACAGCGGTCGCTCCGGCGTCCCCGCCCGGTCGTCAGTCGTTCTGTACTCTGTCGCTCTGTACTCTGAAGTGCGCCGGCCTGAACATCAGTGCCGCCGGCGCCTCAGCCCCAGACCCGTCAGCCCGGCCACGAGCATAAGCGCCGCGGCGGGCTCGGGTATCACGTACACCTCGGAGTTGTAGTTGTAGAGATTGCTTATCGTCTCGGCGTCGAGGGCGTGGTTGTATATGCGCACCTCGTCGATGTAGCCCTTGAACAGCCCGCTGTATGTGCCGTTCCATCCCGTGGTCTGAAGTGTGGTGCCGATGGCGGCGTATTGCGTGCTGTCGTAACGCGGAGCGCGCTGAGCCCCGGTATCCTGCACCTTATCGAGCTGGCCGTTGACGTAGAGCCTCCAATAGCGCCCGTCGTAGGTGGCGACAATGTGTGTCCACACGTTGTCGGCGAAGCCCACCGTTCCGGTAACGGGGTAGTTCTGGCCGTTGGTATAGGCCTCGAAGTCGGCTGCAAGGTAATTCGTGCTGCCGGACCTGACCACGCCCATCATGTAGTTGGCGTCAACGGTTCCGCCCTCGGCCTGGGCACAGCCCTTGGCGACGACGGGGTAGAAGCCGCTGGCGTGTCCGCCGCTGCCCGTGGTCACGCCCTTTCCGGCGCCGGTGGGCTTGATCCACGCGGACAGGCTGAATGAGTCCGTGCCGGTGGCCAGAGCATTGGCCGGATAAGGCGTACCCGGCACGCCGCCGCCTGTGCCGCCGTCGAGTTGCATGAAACGCGCAGGGGGGTTCGAGGTGGGCGAGCTGCTGGATGTGTTGGTGCTGAGATCCAGAGCGTACCCCGTCAACTTGGGGTTGTCGGTAACCAGCGCGTACGTCGTGCCCGAGCTGAGCACGCCGTTGTGCTTGGTACCCACCGGGAACCCGTCTGACGAATCGTTGGTGTTCTGTTCGAAGCCCCACCAGCCGATCAGCGCCGCCGAAGCCGGAGAACCCGCACTCAGCAGCACGCCGCACGCGAGCAATGCGCCCGCGCCGCGCAACAGTAACCGTCGCCGCAACATAACCAGCCTCCTCTCAGGCCGAATGCCACGCTGTGCAGGCCCGCCACCACGCATGACGGGCACACAGTCAGCACAGCTGTAACTGCCACAGCACAGGATCAGGCAATCCCTCCGTCCGCAGCGGCTTGCGCATTGCGGCCTGCCGGCGCAGGGGCCCGCGATTGCGGTGCGGGTGCATCAGGGCACGACGATGCACCGTACACTATGAGTCCCCGCAATCCGGGACCGGAACTTTGCGCTATGCAGGTCTTGCCACTTACGTCCGCTGCGGGGCATACAGCTACCCTCCGCCGCACGCGGTGCCCTCAACCTCAAATATAACTATAACCTCGGTTCGCACTCCGTCAAACGGCGACGCCGCGGGGGATGCCACGTCAAGCCGCAGCGCGCACCTGCGATCCTCGCGCGTATATACACCTTCTCGCGTTTGGCGTTTACGAAGGGGAAGTTGGGCCCTGCTCAAGGCGACGGCGACGTTGCCGGCGCACCGATGCGCACGGCGCGGCGCTCGATGCCGTCCTGTCGCAGGACCAGGCCGGCAACCCGTCCTGTCGCATCCCGCTTGAAGTCGAACTGTGCCGCGACGATTCGCGCCGAAAATGTTTCTGGCGCAGCAGGATACAACCGCACCGCACGCTGGCCGGGCACTTGAGCGTACAGCCTGCCGTCGTCGTGGGTGATGACCACAGGCACGCCCGGGGACAGTACATATACCCCGGCGTATTCGGGCAAAATGTTCCGCTCCAAACGGACCGCTGCCGCCACGCCGGGCGGAGGGACTTTGCCGGTCTGCATGAGCAGCAGCAGGTCCGCGGCAAGCCGGTCAACGGCCGTGCTGGCCGTGTTGCTCAGCACCGCCACGCCCAGCTTGCGCGAAATATCCATCATGACGCAGCAGTGATAGCCGCCGGTCTGACCGTTGTGCCACACGACGCCGCTCTGGCGGTTGACCAGCCATCCCAGCGCCATGTCGTTGGGGCCCTCGGCCGGAGCGCGCACTGTGTGCGTCAGGCGAATCGCCTCTCCCAGGGGCGATCGCACAAGGCCGAGATTGGCGGCGAGCAGGGCGGTCATGTCCCGGCCGGTCGAACGCACAGCGCCGCAGCCGGCCAGCGCATCGAAATCCCAATTGCCCGCCGGATTCCCGTCGGCATCATGCCCCGGCGCCAGGCGCGGGCGCCTTTCTTCATCGAGAACGATAAGCGTGTCGGTGAGTTTGAGCGGCGCGCAGATGCGTTCGAGAAGCAGCTGTTCATACGTCCGGTTCGCGCGCAGCGACAGGACGTGGCCAAGCAGCCCGAAACCCAGGTTGCTGTATTCATACGCCTCGCCGGCTTTGCGCAGCGGCCGCCATGATTCGAGGAACTCGTACAGCCGCTCGGCGGTGTAATCGGCATAGGGGTTGGCGGCGGTGGCGGGGCGGAAATTGCCCGGCAGCCGCGGCAGGCCGGACCGATGTGTCGCCAGAGACAGCAGAGTTATCGGACCACCATCCGTCGCGGGCGTTTTCAACCGCTGCGGCAGATACATGGCGATGGGGTCTTCCAGTCCAACCTCGCCGGCAAGGTGCATCTGCGCCAGCAGCAGGGCCGTCAGAGGCTTGGTGATGGAACCGATTTCATAAATCGTGCGGGCGTCGGGCGCGGTCGAATTCTTTGATGAAATCCTGCCGAAGCCCGTTACCGTCCGTCCGCCGGCGTCAACCATGCCGACGACGGCGCTCATGCACCACTCGCCCTCGATATAGGGGGCGACCACGCGGGCGATGTGCTCTTGCGGGGGGATGGCGGCGAGCCACGAGCCGCACATAAGCATCGTCGCCAGCGGGGCAGCGGTCGGCAATCGCATGCCGCAAGCATACAGACCTGGGCATGCCCGAGCCACGTCGGACACAGCCGGCAGGCGGATGGCGATGTGTTCCGGCAGGGCGGGAAGTTGCGCTATTATCGGGCCGAGCGGCGCGGCGCGAGATACTGATGACGCCGCGTCGCCCGCGCCGATTTACCAGCCGTGAACACGTGAAGATTCGTATGTCGTTCGGTATCGACCCGCGGGAGAGATGCTGACGGAGACGCTGATGAAACGGCAGGCAACCGGCGCACGGGCCCAGACGGGCTCAACGCTTTTCGACGACTACGACCCGGCTGCGGCGGCGCAGTTGCGCCCGTTGAAAAGCAGGGGGCAGACGCGCTGTGCGACCATGCGCGGGGCTGCGGCGGCGGCATCGCGCTCGGATGCGCGCTCTGCCGCTTTGCGCCGTCGCGACAGCGACGACGCCGAGCGCTGGGACGGGCTGTATTGAAACATCCGGCGGGGTATTCCGGCGGGCCGGGTTATGTTGTCAGACCCAGAACCGAGGCGACGGTCTGGCCTATGGTTGCGGGGCTTTCGGCGACGGTGGCGCCCGCGTCGCGGAGAGCGGCGATCTTGCCGGCGGCCAGTCCTTCTCCGCCGGAAATGATGGCGCCGGCGTGGCCCATGCGCCGGCCGGGTGGAGCCGTGCGTCCCGCCACGAACGCCACGACGGGCTTACGGACATACTTGCGGATGAAGTCGGCGGCCTGTTCCTCGTCGTTGCCGCCGATCTCGCCGATAAGAACGATCGCGTCGGTGTCGGCGTCGCGATTGAAAAGGTCGAGCACGTCCACGAAATTCAGGCCTTTGACGGGGTCGCCCCCGATGCCCACGCAAGTGGTCTGGCCGATGCCGCGCGTGGTGCACTGCCATACGGCTTCGTAAGTGAGCGTGCCGCTGCGCGAGACGATGCCCACCTTCCTGCCGGCGGGCGCCTGGCGCGCCGGCAGATGTATGTAGCCGGGCATTATGCCGATCTTGCACTCGCCGGGGGTTATGATTCCCGGGCAGTTCGGACCGATCAGCACGCTTCTGGGTTTGTCGCGGAGAAAAGCCTTCACCCTGATCATGTCGAGGACGGGGATGCCCTCGGTGATGGCGACGATGACCTTCAGGCCGGCGTCGGCGGCTTCCATGATGGCATCGGCGGCGAACGGCGCGGGCACGAAGATCATGCTTGCCGTGGCGCCCGTGGCCTCCACCGCCTGCCGGACGGTGTTGAAAATCGGCAGCCCGTTATCGTCCTTCTGCCCGCCCTTGCCGGGGGTAACGCCCGCCACCAGCCGCGTGCCGTACTCGAGGCATTGTCGCGTATGGAATGCGCCCGCCGAGCCGGTGATGCCCTGGCATATGACTTTGGTGCGTTTGTTGACCAGAATGCTCATGGAGCGCGAAGCGTACAGAACACGCCGGCTGTTGGCAATTGCGCCGGACGGTCAGGGCTGGCCGCCCACCACTTCTTTGCCGGCATCTTCCCACGCGATGATGCCGCCCTCAAGATTGAATACCTTCGTAAAGCCCTTCTCCACCAGCCGGTCGCATGCCCTGGCGCTGCGCTCGCCGCTCCGGCAGTAAACCAGAAGCACGCGGCGGCGGTCCAGCCGGTCGATGCGGTCGTCGAAGTCGTCGGCGCGAACGTCGATGTTCACAGCGCCGGCGATGTGTCCGCGTTCGAACTCCCGCGGCGTGCGCACATCGAGAAGCACGTGTCCGCCGGCCTTGATCAGCCGCTCGAACTCGGCAACGTCCACGTCTTTCCACTTCGCCGGGGCAGTGGCCGGAGCAGCGGATGTCCGGGCGACGCCCGATATGGCGATCCCGATCGCCGCAAACAGCACGGCGCAACTTCCAGGCGATCCAGACAGCATGGCAGTTCGGCGGTACGACCGCTGCTGCCATCAATAATCGATGCGCCGTTGCGGGAAAAGGGGCGAAATGCGCGCGGACGGGCGAAAAGAGCACCCCTTCGGCCGTTGGGCCCGGCGCGTCAGAGGGCTGTCTGGAGAAAGGCCGACGGCATCGCGCGACCGACCGTCAAATCGGCGGCGGACATCGGGCGATTTGCCTGTGCAGCCGGCGTCTGCGCGATCATTGCCCGCCGGCTTGCGCCCGGCGCACGGTCAGCAGCATGGTTTGCACCGGCGCAGCCGCAAAGCAGCGGCGGAACTCGGCGGCGCTGGCGAAAGGCGTTGCCGGCACCGCGCGATACTGTACCGGCAACGTCAGCGACTCTTCGCGGAAAGGCCAGGGATCAACCACGGTTACAGTCGGGGCCGCCCGCGAGATGGAGAGCGTTTGCGGGTCCTGGCCGGCCGCGGGAACCAGACCTTCGACCGCGGACGACGGCACGTCCGTGCAGCACATTGCCAGACTCAGGCGGTCCATAAGCTGCATGATGCAGTGGTTGCGGCGCAGGCGTTCCTCGGCCTCGATGCCTCTGGCGACAGCCAGCCCCAGATACAGCGGGATATCGATGGACAGGCCCAGCTTACGGCGCAGCTCCACCTGGCGTTCGCACTCGTTGTGCTGGAAGCGGTTCAGTTCGAACAGCTCGCGGCGCGAGCGCGGACGGCAGGCTGCGTATGCCGACAGCCCCAGCACGTGCAGGCTTATCAGCAACTGGACATATGGCGATTCTTCCGCGGCCCGTTCGACGCTGGCGCTCCACAGGCGCACCATCATGCTTACCGGTCCCTCGAACACGTCGCGCGGTATTTTCCGGGAGTTGAGCGTGGGCGCTGCGTCGTGCAGATGCCAGCCCGCGTCGTGCATGGCGACAGCGCGTATGACGTCGGGGAGCGGATCGGGCGGCTTCCAGCGCTCGTTGCCGAAATGCTCCGCCAGCACGCCGCTCAGACGCGCATGTTCCATCTGGGTTATCAGCACGAATCTGTCGTTGTCCGTCCGACGGATCATCGTTCACATGCCAGCAGCGGTGCACGGCGGGGCGGGATACGCCGGTGCTGTCCGCTTTCCTCAATGCGCTCCGGCCGCCCGCATCACCCTGTCCAGGAGCAGCGCCACCGCCAGTCCCGCCGCCGACAGCACCGTAAGCAGCACCGTCCAGCTGCGCAAGGTCTGGCGTTCGGTGAAGCCGCCCAGCCGGCTGACCAGCCAGAAACCGCTGTCGTTCATCCACGAACAGCCCAGAGCGCCATAGCCTATGGCCACGAACATCACCAGCGGATGGTGCCCGCTGCCGGCAAGCATGGGTTCCATCATCGACGCGGTGGTGAGCATGGCCACCGTGGAAGACCCCTGGGCGATGCGTATCACCAGCGCGACCATATACGCCAGCACCACCGCATTCACGCTGGCGCCCGACGCTGCGGCCTTTATCGCCGCTCCCACGCCGGCATGTTTGAGCATCAGACCGAAGGCGCCCCCGGCGGCGGTGATGAGTATCACGACGCCGGCGGTCTCCAGCGGCGGGCCGATAAGTCGCGCCGCGTCGGGAAGCGCCATGCCCCGCTGTCGCAGCAGCAGCGCCACGGCCGCGCCGGCGCCGATAAGCAGCGCCATGTTGCGATTGCCCAGGAACAGCGCCCAGCGCGTAAGCGTGCGGCTGTGGTCCCTGTCCAGCGCCGACAGGACGGATGCCGCCGATACCAGCGCTACCGGCAGCAGCACGGGCGCAAGCGACGCCCACAGCGGCGGCAGTGGTCGGTCGGCCTGCTGCGGTTCGCTTGCCTCGGCGGGCACGATTTCCATCCGCGCGTTGATGCGTCTTATCGCCAGCCATCCCACCGCCACGGGAAAAGTCCCCAACAGCAGCCCGGCTATTATGCTCAGCCCCGCATCCACGCGCAGCGACTCGGCCATGGCCAGCGGTCCCGGATGCGGTATCACCGTGCAGTGCGTAACCACGGCGGCGCACGCTATGGCCATGACGTACAACACATAATCGCGCCGCGTGCGCCGGTACATGGCCCGCGCCAGCGGCAGCAGCAGCATGAAGATGGTGTCGAAGAAGATGGGTATGGACACCACGTAAGTTCCCGCCAGCAGGGCCAGGGCGGCGCGCTTCTCGCCGAACGCCTGAAGGAAGCGCAGCACGATTCTGTCGGCGGCGCCGCTTTCCAGCAGACACACGCCTATCACCGCCGCCAGGGCAATCACAATCCCGATGCTGCCGCATACCGTGCCAAACGAGGCGCCGGTGAGTTCCAGCGCCTGCACCCAGTGTCCAACCTTCGCTTCGCCCGGCAACGAGCCGGGCGCGGACATCAGCCCGGCGCTCATCGCGGAAATCACCAGCGCCAGAAAGGCATGCACGCGGGCGATGGTTATGAGCACGATCACCAGCCCCATGCTGACGGCGAGCACCAGCAGCGGCCACCACACCGGCGCCGGCGCGCCGCCGCGGCACATGAAATACGACGCAGCGCTACCCCCCGCCACCGCGCCCAGCACCGCCAGCATCGCCACGACCTGCTGCCTGCGCGACAACCCTGAGTCTCCCGGCATGACCATGACGATACCGCATCGCGAGGCCGCGGTCACCAGCCGCGCCCCCGTCGCAGAACGCTGCCGTTGCTGTCCCGCCGCGCGGCGGCACGGTATAAGGTTCGGGCGATGTGGCGCAGGCCGACGGTTCTGATATCGCTGGCGGTGTTTGCGAGCGCGGTTGTCTATCTGCTCGGCAACGACCGGGTCGGTCTGTTCGACCGCGACGAGCCGCGCTACGCGCAGACTTCGCGGCAGATGCTCGAAAGCAACCCGCCCGACCGGGTCGTGCCCCGCCTGCTGGACGATGTGCGCACGGCCAAACCCGTTTTCATCTACTGGGCGCAGGCGGCGTCGATGGCGCTGCTGGGCGTCGGCGAGTTCGCCGCCCGTCTGCCGTCGGCGCTGGCGATGCTGGCCGTGCTGGTTCTCGCGGGGGTCTTCGTTGCCCGCATCGCCGGGCTGCGGCGCGCGGCATGGACCGTGTTCATACTGGGCAGCAGCGCTCTTGCCGTGGCGGCGGCCAAGATGTGCATCACTGACGCCGTGCTTCTGCTGTGGATCGCCATCGCCGAGGGGTGCCTTTACGCCATGTACCGCGGCAGCCGCGGGCTGGCCGTGGCTGTCGTGCTGTGGCTGGCCGTGGGGCTGGCCGGTTTGACCAAGGGTCCCGTGGTGGTCGGCGTGCTGCTCAGCACCATGCTGGTTCTGGCGATGCTGGACGTCGCTTCCGGCTGGCGCAGCGGCGATGCCTGGAAGCGCGCCGTCCAATGGTGGCGCCACACGCGCCCGTTGCTGGGGCTGGCGATACTGGCGGCGGTTGTCGGCCCGTGGCTGGCGGCGGTACACATGCGCGACCCGTCTTTCCTGAAGCAGAGCCTGTGGCATGACGTTTTCACCCGCTCCGTCAGGCCGCTGGAAGGGCACAAAGGCCCGCCGGGGTTCTATCTGCTGACCATCTGGGGCACGTTCACGCCGTGGTCGCTGTTTCTGCCGACGGCCATAGCGCTGTCGTGGAAACACCGCCGGCTGCCGCCGTTGCGCTTCGCGCTGGCGGCGACGACGGGCCCGTGGGTGGTGTGGGAGTTCATCCAGACCAAACTTGTGCATTACATGCTGCCGGTGTTTCCGGCGCTGGCTTTCATGACGGCCGACGCGTTGGTGCGGTGTATCCGTCGTCAGCACAACGACATGCACACGCCCCTGGCGCGCGCGGCGGCGCTGGCCTGGGCGCTGGCTGTCGCCATCGCCGGGCAATTGCCGTGGCTGGCCGGACGGTTCTTTTCGCCGCTGCCGCCGTCGCTGCATTTCGCCGCTGCGGGCATATCTCTGGCGGCTCTGGCTCTGGGGGCAAGCGTATGGTGGATGATGCGGGCGGGCCGGCCGGCCGCTGCGGCGATATGCATGGGGGCGGGGTGGATGCTGGTGGTGGCGCTGTTCTATGGAGCGTGGCTGCCGCAGGCCGAATTCCTGTGGCTGCCGCGGCAAATCGGCGCGTTTCTCGTCGCCGAAGGCGCCACGCGCAAGGGCGATGTCTTCATGCTCGATTACGATCCGGATTCGCTGGCGTTCTACCAGGGCGGCACGATCAGACGGGCGCGGCCGGACCTGCTCAAGACAGGCGACCGGAACATCCCGGGGCGCTGGCTGGTCATGACCGAATCCCTGTGGAACAACCTCGCGCCCGAGATAAAGGACCGTCTGGAAATACGCCGCTCGTGGCGCGGATGGGATTATGCATCCCGCGGGCGCATCGTAACCGTCGTCGTCGTTCGGCGGCGCTGAGGCGCGAGGCCGGCTGCGTCATGCCCTCCTACCGCTCGCGCTGCGCGGGTTGTGCGCGCAGCATTTCGCGCAATTCCTGCCGCTGCTGGGGCGTGAGCAGCTCCTCAACTTCTTCGCGGATTTCGCGCATCAGCTGGCGCGTGGCCTCGGCCATGCCCTGCTGATCGTTCTGGAACTTCTGCCGGACCTGCTCGAGCCTTTCCTGCGCTTCGCGGCGGACCTTGCGGAGCCGATCGCGCTGCTGCTCGCTGAGATTCAGCCGTTCGATGGCTTCTTCCAGGCGCTGCGCGGGGCCTGCCGACCGGCCGCCCGACAGAATCACGCCGAATTGTCCGGCCTTTTCGCGCAGTTTTTCGCGCTGTTCTTCGGTGAGCACTTCCAGCAGCTGGCCGCGGAGTTTCTCCAGGTCCTGCCGCAGCTGTTCCATGTGCTGGCGGCGCTGGGCCTCGAGTTTCTCCAGCTGTTCCTGAGCATTGCGGACGTGCGCCGCGGCCTGCTTGAAGATTTCCTCGATGCTGCTCTTCTGCTGGTCGGCGGCTATCTCCAGCGAGGTCTGGCGCATCTTTTCCAGTGTTTCGAGCAGTTCGTCGATCGCTCCGCCGGCCGGACGCTGGCGGATGGGCTGTTCCTGGCCGCCGCGCGCCGTCACGCCCTTCAGCAGAAGCGCCATCAGCACCGCCGTGAGATACACGGTCGCTTTATGCATGATCATCAGCCTCCCCGGTGAAACCCGGCACAGGATGCCAGCCAAATCGCGATTATACTCCGCGCGGTTGCCCATGCCGCATGACAGGGCCGCATTTCAGCCGATAATGTCCCTGCATGATAGTGGTGCTTGCAGGTTACCGCGGCAGCGGCAAGACGACTGTCGGGCGGATGCTGGCCGACCGTCTGTGGTACCGCTTTGCCGACGTGGACGACGCCATCGTGCAGCGGGCGGGCAAGACGATAGCCGACATTTTCGCCCAGGACGGCGAGGAGCATTTCCGCGATATCGAGACGGCCGCGCTGCGCGAACTGCTGCGCGAAACGGATCTTGTGCTGGGGCTTGGCGGCGGCACGCTGGGCCGGCAGGAAAACCGCGACATGCTCCGCGACGCCCGGGCGCGCGTCGTTTATCTGCGGTGCGATCCGCAGGAACTGTTGCGCCGGATACAGTCCGACCCGCGCTCCGCCGCCACCCGTCCGAGCCTTACGCCTCTGGGAGGCGGTCTGGAGGAGATCAATCTGAAGCTCGCCGAGCGCGAGCCGGTTTACCGGCAGTGCGCCCACGTGGAGATCGACGTTACCCGGCTGAAGCCCGAAGAAGTCGTCAACCGCATACTGCGGCTGCTGTAGGATGCGGCCGGTTTGATGGTTCCGAGGGGCGAAAACGGAGGTCGCCCGGACGTGTCTCATGTGCCTTTCATCGTCTTTCTGCTGGTTTTCGGGGCGTGCGTGGGGAGTTTCATCAACGTCGTCGTGTGGCGCGTGCCCCGCGACGGCTGGCGGTCGCTTGTGAATCCCCGCTGGTCTTTCTGCCCGTCGTGCCGCCACGGGCTGGCGTGGTATGACAACATCCCCGTCGTTGCCTGGCTGATGTTGCGCGGCAGGTGTCGATACTGCGGCAAGCCCATTTCGCTGCGCTATCCGCTGGTGGAACTCGGCGCCGGCGTGCTTTTCGCCTTCTACTATGTGATGTTCTTCATCTTCCATGCCGGTCCCCGCGCGCCGCGGGCGGTGGTGCTGCCGTCAACATTGTTCGGCGAGATACGCGTCGAGCCGGTCATGACGGGCATCGCTGCCGACTGGCCCATCTTCGCGCTGTATCTGCTGCTGATAGCCGTCCTGCTGGCCGTAACCCTCATAGACCTCGAATGGTACATCATTCCGGTGGGGTTGCCGTGGTTTCTGGCGGCGGCGGGGATGGTGGTTCACACGCTGGTTGACGGGCCGACCGTTCCCGGGGCGCTGTGCGTGGACCCGGGCGGCGTTGCGGGAATAATGGCCGGCGGGGGCGCCATAGGGTTGCTTCTGAGCGGGGTGTTGCTGTGGTGCGGGGTTTTCAAGCCCAGTTTTCCCGACGGCGAACCGGCGCTGGATGTCGATGAAGAACTGTCGCGCAGAGAGGGCGCGGAGGAGCTGCCCCACCTTTCCAGCGCTCCGTCGTTCACAACCGAACAGATGCGCCAGCAAATCGCCAGGGAGATAGTCTTTCTGCTGCCCCCGCTGCTGGGGGCCCTGGCGGTCGGCTGTGCGGCGCTCTACGTGAAGCCGTTTGCGCTGTTCTGGTTGAATATCCTCCAGCAGGCGCACTGGCTGGCGGGGCTTCTCGGGTCGCTGCTGGGCGCGATGACCGGGGCGCTGCTGGTGTGGGTGGCGCGCATCGCGGGCACCCTTGCCTGGCGGCGTCTGGCGATGGGCCTGGGCGATGTTCATCTCATGTTCGGCGTCGGCGCGGTGATAGGCGCCGGGCCGGTGGTGCTGGCTTTCTTCATGGCGCCGTTCGCGGCGCTGGCGGTTCACCTGTGGGGATTCCTCGGCGGCAAGGGGCGCGAATTGCCCTACGGACCATATCTGTCCTTGGCTTCGGCGGCCGCCGTGCTACTCTATGCACCGGTCGCGGACTATTTCGGTCCGGGACTGGCGGGGCTCGCAGTGGTGCTGCGCAGGCTGCTGGGGGCGGCATGACGGCGAGGCCCGCCGCCGGTTGCTGTTTCTCCGAAAGGCGCCGATGAACACCGCATGGCAGAAGACGAAAGCCTGGACCAGGTTCGTGCTGATGGTGATCCTGGTCGCGTATCTGGTGGCGTTCGTGCTGCTCAACTCGGGGCAGTCGGTGAGCCTGTGGTTGTTTGTGGGCGTCAGGCCGCAGGTGTCGCTGCTTCTGCTGATATTCCTGACGCTGGTGGCCGGCGCGCTGGTGGTAATCGCATGGCGCGCGATCGCCGAGTCGATCTGGCAGCTGAAGCAGTTTTTCGCTCCGCGTGCCGGCGCCGCCGAAAAGGACGGCGGGGGCAAGGAGAACGGCTGAGCGGCGGTGTTCCGTCTTCGCAGCCGTGTTTTTATCGGACTGCGCCTCCGTAAGAAACGACTCCAGCGCATGGTGCCGTCCGTCCGATAAAGCCAATTACGGGCGGTCCGCGCGCATGCGCCGGCCGACGTTGCAGCCATGGCCAGGAACAAAGCGGAAAACCACTCGCGAACCGAGGCCCCGCGCGGGCGGACGGCGTTGCGTGTTCTGAAGGCGATCGCGCTGTGCGTGGCGCTTTCCGGCGCGGCGTGGGGTTATGTGCGCGTGCGCAATTACGTCGAGACGACCCTCGTCTATCCGCGCAGCATACCCGAGGTGCGGCTGGCGAACCGTCCGGCGTGGATGAGCGATGCGCTGGCCGGACAGATCGCCGCGTCGGTGCGGCCGGCCCATATAAGTCCGGCCACCGACGGGCTGTTGCTTCAGGAGGTCGCTTCCCGGCTGTCGCGCAATCCGTGGGTGCGGCTGGTGCGCCAGGTGAGGCGCCTGTATGTCGATTCGCCCGGCGACACCATCGAGATCGATTGCGAATACCGCACGCCGACGGCGCTGGTCGCCAGCCGGGGGCAGTACATTCTGGTCGATGGCGAGGGCGTCCGGCTGCCCGAGCAGGTTCCCGCCGCCGAACTGCCGCGGCTGATGTTCTCTGCCGACGGACGCGTCATCATCCGCATAATCGAGGGCGTGGCCGCCCTGCCGCCGTATCAGCCCGGCGAGAAGTGGGTGGGCGACGATCTTCAGGCCGGCCTGGACCTGGCGAAGCTGCTGTACGGTCGGGCCGTGGCGGAGGATGTTTACCGGATAAACGTCGCCAACTTCCGCGGGCGCCGCAATGCCCGCGACCCGCAGATAGTGCTTGTGACGCGCTACGGCACGGAAGTGCGCTGGGGCGAGCCGGTCAGACAGACCTTCCACGCGGAACTTTCGCCCGTCGAAAAGATGGAGCGCATGGCGCGCATCCTGAAACAGTACGGGCGGATAGACGCCGGCCGGCCGTGGATCGATATCCGCCTGGAAAAGGTGCTGTGCCCGCGCGACGAGGATTCGATGGTGCAGGCCATGCCCGGACAGTAGCAGCCGTTACACATCGATCCGCGGCGCAGGCGGCTGGCCCCTTGGCTTGTCCCGACCGGTGCGCTGTACAATGCCAGCACAGTAATCCCCGGGAGGTTCCATCGCCATGAGTGCCTTTCCGCGTACAACCGTCGGCGGCATATCGGTGTCGCGAATGATCGCCGGCACCAACTGGTTTCTGGGCTTCAGCCACACCACCGCGGCAAAAGACATGCTCATCCGCGAAAAGGTGCGCAACCGCAAGGCCATAGCCGACATTCTCGAAGTGTTCTTCCGCAATGGCGTGGACACGGTCATGGGCCTCATCCAGCAGGAACCGCTCTGGGAAGGCATACGCGAAGCCCAGGATCGCACGGGCGTGAAGGCAATCATCGTCTCGACGCCGAGTTTCCCGGCCAACCCGCGCACGCCCGTCGAGGGCTTCGATAACGACGAATGCCGGCGGATACTGGACAGGGAAAGGGAACTGGGGGCGACCTTCTGCATGCCCCACACCAGCATCACCGACAAGATGGTGGACTGCTGCACGCGCCAGATCCGCCAGTTCGACGGCCTGTGCCGCATGATCCGCCAGCGGGGGATGATTCCGGGGCTGTCCACCCACATGCCCGAGGCGATAACCTACGCCGACGAAACCAACCTCGATGTGGAAACCTATATCGCCATCTACAACGCCATGGGTTTCCTCATGCATATCGAGGTGGACTGGATACACCGGCTCATCCACCAGGCGCGCAAGCCCGTCATGACGATCAAGCCCATGGCGGCGGGCCATATCAGGCCCTTCCAGGCATTTCACTTCGTCTGGAACACGCTGCGCGAACAGGACATGGTGACGGTGGGCACCATGACGCCCGCCGAGGCGCAGGAGTGCATCGACATATCGCTGGCGATTCTCGAAAAGCGTCAGGCGAGCGTTCCGCTTCAGGAAACGCGCTCCAAGGAGACCGTCAAGCGCAAGCAGCCCGCCGGGACTTCCACCTGAGACATTGCGCAACCGGTCCGGCCGCGCCCGGCGGCCATGCTCATGCATCCGCCGCCGGCTGCCGCGCCGGTTCGGCGGGAGTTGCCGCGCGCCGCAGCACCCTGCGCCACAGCGCCGCTGCGTCGTCGAACAGCGAATAGGCCACCGGCGTTACCAGCAGCGACAGCAGCAGACTCATGGCCTGTCCGCCCACTATGACCTTGGCCATGGCGGCGCGACTGGCGGCGCCCGGTCCCTGGCCGAGGGCGATGGGGATCATGCTGGCGATGAGCATGACGGTGGTCATGAGAATGGGCCGCAGACGCGTGCGGTTGGCTTCCATGATGGCCCACAGGCGCACGCGCTGATAATCGGGCAGGCGTCCGACCCACCGGGCCCAGCGTCCGCGCTGCTGGACATCCGCGCCGGGGCGGTAGATGTCGGCCACCTCGTCGGGATTCTCGCGCGCCCGGGCGCGCAGCACGTTGGTGTAGTCCACCTGAAGGATGCCGTTTTTCTTCACGATGCCGAACAGCAGGAACACGCCGAGAATGCCGTACAGGCTCATGGGCTGACCAAGCATGATCAGCGACAGAATGGCGAAGGGAACGGTTATGGGCACGGCCAGCAGTATCGTGATCGGGTGGACGAAGCTCTCGAACTGGGCGGCGAGGATCATGTACATGAATATGAGCGAGAAGATGAAGGCCATCATGAAGGACTGCACCATCTCGCCCATGGCCTTGGCGCGTCCGGAGGGGATCAGCGCGTAATCCGGACCGATGATCACGCCGCGGGCGCGCAGGTCGGAGCGGGCCTTCTCGAAGGCTTCATAGAAAGCCGTCTGCGCCTGGCTGACCGCCAGCCCGCTGACGTTGGCGACGAGGCTTATCTTGCGCTGACGGGCGAAGCGATCGATCTGCGACGGCCCGCGCGCTTCGGCGAGGGTGGCCAGGTTGGCCAGTTTCACAAGTCCGCCGCGGCTGGAGGGAACGGTGAGGTTCTGAAGCACCTGGCGGTCGTTGCGGTCCTGCGGGGTGGCGCGCAGCCACACGTCGTAGAGCTCTCCCATCTGGCGGTCGCGGTAATCCGAAACCACCTGTCCGCCGACGAATATGCGCAGCGTGGAGGCTATGGTTTCCACGGACACGCCCAGGTCGCTGGCCCGGTCGCGGTTGATGAGGATCTGCATTTCGGGCTTGCGCAGGGTGAGGGTGGTATCGACGTCCACCAGTCCCGGGTTGGCGCGCAGCGTCTGGAGCATCAGTTCGCTGCACTCCAGCAGGCGGTCGAGGTCCGGGCCCACGAGCGTCATCTCGATGTCGGCGTTGACCTGTCCCGAGGCGAACGCCGCCGGCAGCTGCACGCTGGTGCGCAGGTCCGGATATTCCGCCAGCATCGCGCGCACGCGGGCCATTATCTCGAACTGGCTGAAGCCCCGGTCGCCCGGGGCGGCGCGCTGCCGCGAGCGGGCCTCGCGCCACCACGAGCCCCACGACAGCAGCAGCGACGGCCGGTGCAGCGCCAGGCCGATCATGTCTCCTGCCGCCTTGACGTAAGAGAACGTGCGCTCCTCCAGGTCCACCAGACGGATGTAGATGCTGCCGCTGGTGACTTCGCCCTGTGCGCGCGTCACCTTGCCGGAGGTGTCGCCGATGGTGGTCAGGATGTTGATCACCCCGGGCATGGCGCCGATGCGCTGTTCCAGTTCGCGGAAGGTGCGGTCCACGCGCTCCAGCGACCAGCCCGGCGGGGTGGTTATCGTCACCTCGAACTCGCTCTGATCGTCCTTGGGCAGGAAATCCAGACCCACCATGCCGAGCAGTCCCGGCCAGCCCGCGCGCGGGAAAGGAAAGAGACTGCCGACGACGATGACGGTGGCGAACATGACGGCCAGCCGGTGGCGCATGGCCCAGCGCAGCGCCACCATATAGGGCTTCTCGAATATCCAGCCGTACAGCCCGCCGCTGTGGTGCGCCCGGCCGGCCTCCCGGGCACGGCGGCTGAGTTTCAGAAAACGCGAGCACAGCATCGGCGTCATCGTGAAACTCACCAGCATGGACATGAGTATCGCCACGGCCGTGGTGATGCCGAACGAGTAGAAGAACCGCCCCACGCGCCCCGACATGAAGGCGATCGGCAGGAAGATGACCACCAGCGAGAACGTGGTGGCCATCACCGCCAGGCCGATTTCGCGGGTTGCCCCCAGGGCGGCCTCGCGCGCCCCCAGGCCCTTCTCCTCCATCCACCGGAAGATGTTCTCGTGAACCACCACCGCATCATCTATGACGATGCCCACCGCCAGAACCAGCGCCAGCATGGTGATGTTGTTCAGCGTAAATCCCAGCCAGCTCATGACCATGAAGGTGGCCACCAGCGATGTGGGTATCGACAGCGACGCGATAACCATGGTGCGCCAGTCGCGCAGAAACAGCAGTATGGTCACAGACACCAGCAGCGCGCCCAGGATCAGATGCTTGCGCACCTCGGCCAGCGAGGCGTTGATGAACCGCGACTGGTCGCGGATGACCTCCATGCGCAGGTCGGTCCGCCCGGTCTCGGCAAACGCCTGGCGCAGTTGCGCCAGTTTCGCCTTGACGGTGTCGATCACCTCGACGGTATTGGTGCCGCTCTGTTTCTGCACCACCAGCAGCACGGCGTTGTCGCCGTCCAGCCGGCCGATGGATCGCGGCTCTTCGTATGAATCCTCGGCCGTCCCTATGTCGCGGATGCGCACGGGCTGCCCGCCTGCACTGGCGACGATGATGTCGCGGAACTGCGCGGCGCTGGTCACCCGTCCCATGGTGCGCAGGACCAGTTCGCGCGACGACTGGTCCACCCGTCCCCCGGGCAGCTCCAGATTCTGCGCGGCCAGCGCCCGCCGCACCTGATCTATCGACAGGTTGTATGCCTCCAGCTGACGGGCGTCGATGGTAACCTGTATGGCCCGCTTGCGCCCTCCAACCACCGCCACGTTGCCCACCCCGTTGAGGCTGGAGAGCGACTCCTTTATCTGTTTGTCGGCTATCTCGGTTATTTCGCGCAGGGAACGCTTGCCGGAAACGGCTATCGTCAGCACCGGCGAGGCATCGACGTCGAACTTGTCCACGATTGGCGAATCCGTGCCCGTGGGCAGGCGCGCCAGAATGGTGTTTATCTTGCCCTGCACCTCCTGCTGGGCTACGTCGCGGTTCTTCTCCAGCACGAACACCACCGTCACCACGCTGATGCCCTCTCTGGTGACCGAACGCAGCTCGTCTATGCCCGAGATGGTGTTGACCGCTTCTTCGATCACCTTCGTCACGCCGGTCTCCATCTCCTCGACGCTCGTGCCGGCGCGCGTGGTGGTGATGTTGATGATGGGCAGATCGACGTTGGGAAAAAGATCCACCCCCATGCGCATGTAACTGAATATGCCCACCGTCACCGGCAGCATGACCAGCATGGTGGTGAACACCGGACGGCGTATGCACACTTCGGAAAGCTTCATTCGGAATGCTCCCTGGTAAGCCGCAGCCCTGCCCCGGCCGGCGTCTCAGCATACTTCTGTGGAAAGTCGGAAAAAAGGGCTTTACATGGGCGGAACCTTCCGATATTATACTGTCCGCCTGGCAGGGAACCGGGCCACGCTTGATGACTTTGGAATGATAACTCGCGTCCCTGATAAGGGGCGCCGGTCCTAACCCTCGGGGTGGTCCCCCCACCACCCCCTTTCCTCGCGGGAGCGACCTCCCCCCCGGGTCGCTTCCGCATTTTTTTGCGCTGTGCGCCGGGCCGGGCGGCGCGTGAACGATCCCGCCGGCGACGCTAGAATCGGCTTCATGCCCGCGGAAATGCTTCTGCGCCAGTATCGTCCGCGCTGCGCGGCGAAACTGCGTTGCACGTCTGTCGCCCGTCCGAGATTTCCCGTAATCGACGCCCACAATCATCTGGGGTGTCTGCTGCCGGGCGTGCCCACGTCCGGCGGATGGCATCTGCGCCCGGTGCGCGAGCTGCTCGAGGTCATGGACGAAGCCGGCGTGAGCATGATAGTTGACCTCGACGGACAGTGGGACGACGCCCTGGAGCGCGAACTGGACCGCTATTCGAGAGCTTATCCCGAGCGGTTCGCGGTCTTCGCCGGCGTGGATTACGACCTGATGGGCCAGCGTCGCGATTTCGGCAGCGTTCTGGCGGCGCGGCTGCGCCGGGGCGTGGCGGCCGGGGCACGCGGACTTAAGGTCTGCAAATGGCTGGGCTTGCGGGCGCGCGACCCCGACGGAAGGCTCATCGCTCCCGACGACCGGCGTCTGGATGAACTGTGGGCCGCCGCCGGCGAACTGGGTGTGCCCGTGCTCATCCACGTGGCCGACCCGGTGGCGTTCTTCCAGCCGCTCGATGAATACAACGAGCGCTGGGAGGAACTGGTGGCGCATCCGGACTGGCATTTCCACGGACCGGGCTTCCCCGCTTTCGACGCCCTGATAGATGCGCTGGAAGCGCTGGTAGCGCGCCATCCGCGAACCACCTTCATAACCGCCCACGTCGGCTGCAATGCCGAGGACCTCGATCGCGTCAGCGCCATGCTCCAGCGCTATCCCAATATGTACAGCGACATAAGCGCGCGGCTGGCGGAACTCGGCCGCAAGCCGTACAGCAGCCGCGAGTTCTTCGTGCGCCATGCCGACCGCCTGCTGTTCGGAACCGACATGCGCGTGGACGCGGAGACGTATCGCATACACTATCGGTTTCTGGAGACGCGCGACGAGTATTTCCACTACGGGCCGGGCGACATCCCCGCGCAGGGCAGGTGGATGATTTATGGGCTGGGCCTGCCCGATGACGTGCTGCGCAAGGTGTACAGCGACAACGCCCGGCGGCTGCTGAAGCTCTGCTGAGGCCTGGAGCCGGCAGCGGCAATCACTCGGGCAGCGGCTTGCCTTTGGTTTCCGGCGCCAGCCAGATGAGGATCATGCCCACCACGTAGATGAAAACTATCGTGCCGCACATGTGGGCGTAACTGCCGCCGTAGGCCGCGACGATCGGTCCCATGTTCAGCGCCGCTATGGCCGCGAATATGCGCCCGGTATTGAAGCTTACGCCCTGCCCGGTGGCCCGCACGCGCGTGGGGAACAGTTCCGGCAGATACAGCGGCAGCCAGCCGTAGAACGACGCCGTCACGCCGCCGACTATCACCACCATCAGCACGAACAGCGCGTTGAACGTGGACATGCCCCAGAACAGTATCAGGCAGAAGGCCAGCGACAGCAGGCACAACAGGAAATACGCCGGGCGGCGGCCGATCCTGCCTCCCAGCAGCGGCGCCAGCAGGCATCCGATGATCGCCCCGACGGCCGACGCCGCCTGGGCGATGGCCTTGGCCGCGGGATTGTCGGCCGCCACCTGCCGGTCAACCCATATCGGTATCTGCTGCACCGAAGCCCACGTGCCGATGAGCGCCACCGAAGCGAATATGATGGCCAGAATGGCATTGCGCCGCAGGGGGCCGCTGAAGATCTCCCTGACAGGCCGGGCCTGCTGATGTTTGACCGACTGCTTCCAACGCTCCGATTCGGGCACAAACAGACGGATAATGAACGTCAACAGCGCCGGGACGATGCCCAGCAGCAGCACAAAACGCCAGTTGGACTGTCTGACGGGGAACACATAGCCGATAACGCCCAGCGTCAGATATCCCACGTTAGCCGCCGCGCCTATTGCTCCGGCCAGCAGCGGGCGCCAGCGCTCCGGCCAGCATTCCATCACCAGCGCCACGCCCAGCGCCCACTCGCCCCCCATGCCCACCGACGCCACGAAACGCAATATCAGCAGGTGCCACGGCGCCTGCGCGAAATAGCCCAGGCCGGTGAATACCGAATATGTCAATATGCTCAGCGCCATCGCCCGCACGCGCCCGATGCGGTCGCCGAGCCATCCGAAAACAAGCCCTCCCGACGCCGCCCCCAGCAGCCAGGATGCTGTTATATAACCGTTCCACATCCCTATGAGCTTCTTGTCGCCGCCGGTGAGCTCCGTCAGACAGGGATTGGAAATCAGCGGAAATATCGCCTGCTCGAACCCGTCGAACATCCAGCCCAGGAACGCCGCCAGCAGCACCAGCGTGAGATCCCGGTTGCTCATGGTACTTTCGGATTTAAGGGTGGTCGTCATAGTCGTCTTTCCGCACGCCCGCACGCGCTATCCGCCGGCGGAACGGCGCACATGGTGGCGCAAGTGCGCTGCGAGTTCAACAGCGCAAGCGCGCCTGCTGCCTCCGGCCTGACCGACGCGGCAGGGGGCCGCGCCGCGTTTGTCACTTTCCCCCGGCCGCCGGAGCGCCGGCGCGGTACAGCGGCAGGTGATAATCCTTCAGCTCCTTCCGCGACAGCGTGCGCGTTTCGTTCCCGCGCGTTTCCTCGACGATGGTGGTGAACGGCTCGTTCCAGTGATAGAAGCCGAACGTCAGCGACGCATCGGAGTTGACGATCGTGAACATCGGCGGGTCCAGCGGCTGTTTGCCCCACGACTGATAGCTTACGCCCCCGAGCAGTTCCACCTTTGCGCCGTCGGTTGCCAGTATGTGGCGCGTGCGGCCCTCGGTCTTCAGGCCCAGTATCCACATCTGTCCGCCCTTCACCGTTATCAGGTCTCCCTCCGGCGCCTCGGGGTTGAGTTGCCGCGCCCAGCAGCATTCGCCCGGACCTATGTTGACGCCTTTTACCGGGGCATCCTCGATGAACCACTCGCCGCCGCTGGAGGGCTTCTTGTGCAGCCCGGAGTGTCCGAGGTTACGCACCACGACCGCCTTGCCCGAGCGGTTCTCGAACATGGGCGCAGTCTTCGGGCCCTTCCATCCGCCCAGAAGGAAGAAACGCTCGACCACCACGGCGGGGGCGCTGAGGTCTTCAAACGTGAACACGGCCTGCTCGCCCGACGACATTCTGCCGGACGGGTCCGACAGATCGACGATGTTGCACATGCCGATTATCCGATTGACGCTCCCGTGAACGCGGATGGGTCTGCTGAAGCGCGGATACTGGTGCGTGCCCGGCCGGCGGGGGATGTAGATGGTCGTCTTTCCTTCTTTCGCGGCGGCGTCGATGGCGTTCTGAAACGCTTCGCTTATGTCCTCCCCCGCCTTCGACCAGGGCACGCTGACCCACTTCGCAAGATCCGTTTCCCACGGCACCTCCGGAGTCTCTTTCACGGGCAGCCGCAGGCTGGAAAGCGCGTTGCCGAAAAGCGAATGCCCCTTGCCCTCGAACCACTCGGCGAGTTCCGCGCCGGTGTGCAGTTTGCCCGAGGCATCCCGGAGGATGCCGCCGTAGCCGCTCTGCCGGATGTCGCGCAGAAACAGCCGCGGAGTCTCGTTGATTATCGCCGGATTGTCGGCGCTGCCGCCGGTCAGTTCCGCCTCCACGAGCGTCAGATGAGCCCACTTGGCGCTGCGTACGGCCGGCACCGTGTTGACGCTCTTCAAACCGCGAATCGTCGTGCGGGCGTTGAAGTTGAAGAACCCCAGCGCGTTCTGATTCCGCAGCGTCAGATGCTCGAAAACCAGCGAGAACGTGTCGTTGGTTTCCACCCCGTGGTCGAAGCCCACGATGGTGACGTTCTTTATCAGGCACGGACCGTTCTGGCCCTGGCGCATATCCAGGCCGATGCGCCCGGCCATCTTCGGGTCGCTGCTGCGTATGGTGACGTTGTACATCGCGCCGCTGTTGTTGGACATGAAACGCAACCCGATCGCGCCCGGATTGCCCCGACCGACATCAACGGTCAGGTTGCGAACGTAACTGTGCATCACGTCGCCGGTGCCCTGCCCCTCATACACCGAAAAGACGATGCGGGGTTTGGCCGGGTCGCCGAAGCCGGGGCAGTTGTCCTTCAGGCGGATTATCGTCCCCGATTCGCTCTGCCCCTGATAACTGATGAAGCGGTCGCGGCTGTGGGCCTTGCCGTTGAATATGCCCACGCTGTCGCTGATCAGGTACGTGCCGTTCGGGAAATACAGCGTGTCCGGTACGCCCTTTACCGTGTCGATGGCCTTCTGGATGGCCGCCGTGTCGTCGGTGACCCCGTCGCCCGCGGCGCCGAACTCCTTAACGCTCCGGATGCCCGCATCAGGCGGGAAAACTATGTTCTCTCCGCGAGCGACGGCGGCTACGGCCGTCGCCAGCAGCAGCGCAAACACGCGGTGTTTCATGACGGATTCCTCCAGGTTCGGCGGTCAGGAGCATCGAGTTGCGCGGATGCCCGTGAGCACCCGGCTCGTGCGGTATCACAGCGGTACTACAGCGGAGAGGGCGGGATTCGAACCCGCGGTGCGGTTTGACCCGCACACAGCATTTCCAGTGCTGCACCTTCGGCCACTCGGTCACCTCTCCGGCGTCCTCTCCTACTATAAACCCCCGACGCACGCAGACAAGTGAGACTCCGCCAGACGGCCTGCTCCGCTTCTGGTGCTGCCCGCGATGTCCCCCTCCGACCCGGCAGACGTCGCTCCCGTCGGCGCCTGAGATGGAATGCCCGCGGCCGGTGTCCGCCGTGCGGGCGGTCGCGCGGCTCCGTGCGCTCTCATGGCCGCAGAGGGCCGCGAGGAGCAGCGGGGCGGGAAGGCGGAGGCTGCGGAGGCCGGGGAGAAACCGGCCGGTCAGGCAGCGGAGGGCGCCCCTGTATTTGCGACGGCTGACGGACGGGCGGGGGCGGCGCGGCCGGGATGGTCGGTCTGGAAAAGTCCATCAGCGAGGCCATCTGCTGCACTGCGATCCTGACGTCGGCATATTTCCATTGTCCGCGGATTTTCACGACGTTGTCGCTGGCGCTTGCCTGAAGTCCCTGGAGGACCTGCGCCGCCGCGGCCATCATCGGCAGCCCGCTGCCCGCGCCCGATCGCGACTGCGTTTTCGCCTCGTTGAGGTCGTTGACGAACTTGGCGGCATCGGCGGGCGTGCGCGCCAGCATTATGAACCTGGCCGATATCGTATCGCCCATCGACAAGGCGGCACCGACGGCGCCGAAAGGCATATCGTCCCGGACGCGGGCGGAGGACACAAAAGTGATATGGCCGGTGCCGGCGAGCCTCATGGCGCGCTCCATGTCGGCGCTGAGGCTGATGGCCGAGCCGTCCTTGTACTGCTGAAGCAGCCGTCGCAGCGTGTCGGCGTCGGGGCATATCAAAAAGCGCCGTTTATCGAGCATGGCGGCGTGCTGGTGCCCGTCGGCGCTGGCGGCGCAGTTGAAACCCTCGATGGTCCGGGCCTCGCCGCCGGGAACTATGTCGGCCAGCGATTTCTCGCCGCTGGTTGTGACAACCACCGCGCCCGGCTGGGCGGTCGATGACGAGCCGGCGATGAAGACGCTGTCAACCTGGTCAGGCCCGATAGCGCTCGCTCCCCCGCCGCGGGCGGAGCGCTCGATCGTGGGCCGCATGTCGGTGTAAAAATCAGTCTTTCTCAGGTCCGCAAGATTCATGAAAACGATGGTATCCGCTCCGGGCGGGACAAACGCGAGATGCCCTTTCATAGCGCCCGCGCCGCCGCCCAGAACAAACGTCCACACCGCCCATGCCGCCGCGGCCAGCACCACCAGCGCCACCAGCCCCAGCACCAGCGGTTTGGGTATGGACGGCATTCTGATCGGCGATCGCTTCTGCGCCGGCGCAAGCGGCGGGGGAGCCTCCAAGGCGGTCTGGTCGTCGGCCGGAAGCGGTTCGAGCGGAAGTTCCTGCGCCAGGTCAATCGGCTCTGCCGCGGGTTCGGATTGACCTTCGGCCGGCGTCTCTTGGGGAGTTTGTGCCGACGGCGGCGGACCGCCCCCTTGCACCGGCGCGGCCGGGGGCGCCGCACGCGCCGGACGGTCGGCGGCGCGCGGTTTGCCGACGGGGTCGATCGAATCGACGACGATTCCGCGCTGTCTGGCTATGTATTGCGCCCACGTCAGATTCGGCGCCTGGATAACGATGTCCACCCCCTCGCCTGTGCTTCTGGAATAACCCACGATGCGGAACTGCATACGGCACCCGGACCGCGCCGGTCCTGCCCTTTCTGAAAGCCATGCTACCCGCCGCGCCGATCAGCCACAAGCCGGACGGGCCGTTGCGCGTTACGCCTTTCCGCTCTGCGCAGTCGCCTTGCTGTTCGCGCGGGCGCGGATGCCGGGGAAATGCCGGCTGCTCAGCGCGGCTGCGTCAGCGCATCGTGATAGAACGCCGCGGGCGGGATCGGTTCATCTTCTCTGGCCCCCGGCGGCCGCCACAGCAGACGCATGCGCGCCAGCCCGGTGGTGTCCCAGTAATCGACGCGCAGCGAGTGCAGGTCGGCGGCGAGGTCCACCTCGGTGCGGGCGCCGGACCGGCTGCGGGTAAGATTCGGGGCGTCTATGATGCATCTGCCGTCGATCCACAGGCGGGCGCCGGCGTTGGCCTGAACGGCGAGTTGATAGCGCCCTGCCGTTGTCACCCGCAGCACCCCGCGCCAGCGTATGGAGAACATGTCGCGCGGCAGCGCCTCATCGGGCGCGCCATCGCCCCAGTCGAAATCTATCTGCCGGTCGAGACGGGTCTTCACGAACTGCTCGAACGCCGGCCCGCGGTACAGCTCCGCCAGCACGCCCGGCGCCAGATTCCTGTCGCGCAGCGACCGCTGCTCCACGTCTTCCAGCCGCTTGCGGGCTACTTCCATCGCCAGCCCCGATAGCCCCGGCAAGGCCAGCCGGTACCAGTGGGCGGCGCGGTCCTCGATGTTCCGGCGGAACGGCTCACCGGAAGCGGCGGCAAGGTCCCACCATCGCCCGGCCAGCGCGTATCGCGCCTGCGCGTCGGAAGGCGCTGCGCGGTCGAGGTGCGCGATCTCCGCCAGCGCCCGGTCCGAACACTGCGCCAGATGCGCCAGTCCGCTCTGCCAGTCGCCTTTGCAGAAGCACAGGAATTGCCCGACGGCCAGATGCGCCCGGGCGTCGGCGCTGCCGGAAGCGAGTTTCCGCGCGGCCTCCATATAGAGCGCGTGGGCCTTTTCCAGAGCCGCCCGCTCCCTGGTCCGCGCTTCGACGGCGGCCAGCAGCGATACATTCTGCGCCCTGCCGGCAGCCAGACCGGCCAGCGACAGCAGGCGCTGCGCGGCGGCATAATCGTCGCGCATGGCCGAGCGTTCGGCGATATTCATGCATATCGTCGCCGCGGAACACAGCGCCTCGGCGTCGGCGGTGGAGCGGCAGGCGACGCTCATGGCCGCCAGCGTCATGGGCACCGGGTCGGTTCCGTAGCGCGCCGTGAGTTGGGTAATGGCGCGGAACGACGTTTCCGGATCGCCGTTGCGCGCGGCGATGTCGCGCGCTTCGCACAGAAGCACATAGCGCGCGGCGGGGTCTTCCTCGCTGAAGCATGCCTGCCGGAGAAACTTGCGCGCCAGGGCCCGGCGCCCGGAGGTGTCGGCCGCGGCATATTCCGCCGCGAATACCTCGCGCATCAGGCGCTGCGCTGTGGCGATCGCCTTTTCGTCGGGCACAGCCGGAGCGGACGATGTTGCGCGGGTGGCCGGGGCCGCGGCTGCGGCCGCAAGACCGGCGCATACGGCACAAATCACCCGTGCAACCGCCCTGCCCATCGGCGCTGACGATGTTAGCCCGCCGCCGTGCGGCGCACAAGCCGCCCCCGCCGCGCCGGCGCCCATGTCCGGATGGTGACGTGTCCCGCCGCGCCCGATATACTTGCCGCGCTGCTCGCGGAGCGGCGCACAGCCATGCCCAGACCCAATATTCTCTACATCCACTCGCACGACACCGGCCGGTATGTTCAGCCTTATGGTTACGCCATCCCCACGCCCGGCATACAGCGTCTGGCGGAGGAGGGGGTGCTCTTCCGCCAGGCGTTCTGCGCCGGTCCCACGTGTTCCCCCAGCCGCGCCGCACTGCTGACGGGCATGTGTCCGCACAGCGCGGGCATGATCGGACTGGCCCATCGCGGCTTTCACCTGCGCGATTTCAGCCGGCACATCGTGCATACCCTGAAACGCGCCGGCTACACGACCGTGCTGGCGGGCGTGCAGCATGTGGCGAAGTCGGCCGGCGACATCGGTTATGATACGGTCATGCCGCGCGGCGCCGGAGCCAGGCCCGCCGAACAGGCGGCCGCCGAGTTCCTGCGCAGCAGGCCCGCACAGCCGTTTTTCCTCGACGTCGGCTTCATCGAAACGCATCGGCTCAGCCCGCCGCAGGACGGCTACTTCACCAGCCCCGGTCCGTCGGGCGATGCCCGCTATGTGCGTCCGCCGGCGCCGCTGCCCGACACGCCGGAAACGCGCCGCGACATGGCCGACTTCATCGCCGCCGCCGGCATTCTCGACCGCAAGATGAGCGTGGTGCTCGGCGCGCTGGGCGAGGCGGGCCTTGCCGGAAACACGCTGGTTATCTGCACCACCGACCACGGCATCGCCTTTCCGCAGATGAAATGCAACCTCACCGACCACGGGCTGGGCGTAATGCTCATCATGCGCGGTCCCGGCGGATTCGATGGCGGCAAGGTCTGCGATGCGATGGTGTCGCATATCGACGTCTTCCCGACGGTCTGCGCGCTGGCCGATATCGAAGCGCCGCCGTGGCTTCAGGGGCGCTCGCTGCTGCCGCTGGTGCGGGGCGAGGTCCAGCGGATAAACGACGAGATATTCGGCGAGGTAACTTATCACGCGGCCTACGAGCCGATGCGCGCCGTGCGCACCGAGCGATGGAAATACATCCGCCGTTTCGACGGCCGGCGCCGGCGCGTCATGCCCAACACCGACGATGGACTCAGCCGCAAACTGTGGCTGCGGCACGGCTGGCGCGACATGCCCATAGCCGAGGAGTACCTCTTCGATCTGATGTTCGACCCCAACGAAGCGCACAATCTGGCCGGCGACCCGACTTATGGCGACGTCCTGATGGACATGCGCGCCAGGCTCGAGCGGTGGATGGTGCGGACCGACGATCCGCTGCTGCGCGGTCCGGTGCCGGCGCCGGCCGGGGCACGCGTGAACGACGTTGACGGCCTGTCGCCGTATGAACCCGAAAAGACACTATGACCGGACGTGCCGCCGGGGCGCAAGAGGCGTCTGTGCGGAAACGACCGATATGATGCGGTGTGTGTGCCTGAGTGCCCGGGTATGGGCGCTGGCGGCGGCCATGGCGTGCATGGCGGCCGGGACGCCGGCCGGCGAAACGCCGGTCGGCGGGGCCAACTCTCCGCCGCCTTCGCCGCCCCCGGCGCTTGTCCTTCAGACGGGCGAGCTTGTCTGCGGCGATTTCGCCGTGAAGGTGCCCGTGGGACAGTACACGGCGCCGCCGGGCGGTGCGCCGGCGTATTCGGTCGCCGGGCCGATCGCGGCGTTTCGCGGGTCCGATGGCCTGTGGCGCGGCCACGGTTATCTGGAGACGTTTCCCCGGCTGCTGCGCTTCTCCGGCACGCTGGAAAAGACCGCGGCACGGCTCGAATACCATTTCGAGAACGGGCGCTCGTACAGGGTATCGCTGGCCGCCGGCCGCGGCGCCGTGCTCATGGAGGAGGAGTCAGACCTAGGCCCGCGCAACGTTTACGTGTTCGACTGCTATTACGGCCACTGGCTGCCGTCGGCGGGTTTTGCCGTTGACGCGGCAGCGCAGAAGCACGCTTTCCTGTATCTTCCCTGCTATTACGACAAACCCGAGGTGACGATAAACCCCGCGGCGACGGGCGCAGGCGCGCCGGCGGGCGTGGCCGTGCTCAGCGCGGCCTTTCACAAGCGCGACGTGGCGGGCTTCTTTGCGCGCGACATGGCCGACTGGAAGGGCGGCGACACCATGGGCATCCAGCTGTGGCAGCGCCGCCAGCTTCCCGGGGACCCCTCCAGCCGGCATTTCCTCGGCCCGGAGACCAAAAGCGATTCCACTCCCAACCCGCGCACGGCGAACCTGCTCGGCAGGTCGCTGTATGAGGGACACGTAACCATCGAACTGAACCTGGGCATCGGCACGCGGAAGGTGGCGTTTATCGTCGCCGACAGGGGTGCCGCCAGAGACTCGATTCCCGCGGCGTTCATGAAGATCGCGCAGGAGAACCGATGAGCAGGATCGCCCTTATGCTGCTGGTGCTCGCCGCCGCGCAAGCACAGGCGCGCGCCGCTGCCCCGCCGCCGCGCACTTTCGTCGTCAATGAGTATTTCGGAATGGTTTACCGGCAGGAGCCGGTGTCGTTCGACGTGGCTTTCGATAAGCCCGTGTCCGCGGAGGCCATCGGCCTCGACCGCGGCGCCTGGCAGGTGGAGGTGCTCGAGGGCACGCGCGTCGCCGTGCGCAGCGCCCGCGTGTGGACGCTGGTCGATTTCGAGCAGCCCGGACAGCAGGCGTTTACTGTAGTGACCGGCGGCGCGCGGCCGAATGCCCCGTGCCCGATAAGCGTCGTCGATGCCGGACAGATGAACGGCGTGAAACTGGCGGCGATCTCCAACGGCCGGCTGTGGGCGAAGATTCCCGTCGGCAGCGCCGTGTTTGAGCAGGGCGCCAGCGGCTTCGATCTGCCCGGGCCGGTGGTATCGGTCTCGCCCGACGGCAAGACGTGGTACGGCAGCGGATATCTGGACACCATGCGCCGCGTGAAGGCTGTGAGGTGCGAGATAAACGCCGGACCTGTGTTCTATCAGTCCACGGTAACCTATGAGTGCGAAAACGACCGGCGGTATGTGGCGCAGGTGCGGATGTACCCGTCGAAACCCTGGGTGCGTCTGGTGGAGGATTTCAACCTCGGCGGCGCATCGCGCTTCATTTTCAATTACGACGACTGGGCTCCGCCGTATTTCGTGAGTTGCGCCGACCAGGCACAGACGAAACTGCGCGAGATCGCCCGCGACCACGCCGACGATTTCATCGTCGAGGAAGGGCAGAAATGCTTCGTGCGGCTGGTGGTGTGGACGCAGTTCGGCTATTTCAACGGCAAGTCCGAAACCATCGGTCTGTGCAGCGAATCCGGGGACATGGCGGTGGGGGGCTTCTACATGCGCCCCGATCGCTGGACGCGGGCCAAGGTCAACCACGTTGACCTGTACAGCCGTCCGGAGGTTCCCGGCGAGCGCATGACGCGCGGCGTGGTGGGGCTGAACGGCGCCCGGCAGCGCATCGCCATGGAAGCGTGGCTGGTCGATGGCCATCGCGAGTGGGCGATATACGCCATGCCCGCCGGCACGTGGAAAGACCCCGAGCGCAAACAGTTCGAGTGGAACCCGGCCCTGCGCAAGGCCCATGTGGTGGAAGGGGTCTGGCCGCTGGACCGCATCAACCGCCTGCCGCTGGTGTGGAACGCCGACGGCACGCCCATCGACATCGCCGACACGGCCCCGAAGGGGCGCTCGCCGCAGGTGGATGTGGTGCTCAAAGGCCTTGCCGGGCGGTCGGGCCTTCAGACGTTCAACGGGTCGGAAGGCAACATGCGCGCCAGCAAACTGCCTTATCTGCGCAAGACCATCCAGCCGGCCATCGGGAAAAAGGCGCGCGACATCGACACGGCGAACATCATGGCCGGTCCGGCCATGTGGACGTACATGGCGATGGACGAGTCGGCCTATCCGGGCCGGCGCGCCATGCTGCCGTGGAGCGATCCCGAAGCCCTCAATCCCTTCTACCAGGGCATGGAAAACATGAACTTCAACGCCGACCGCTACCGCTGCGTGGCCGAGATGGGCGCGGGGCTGGCAGCGCTGAATCATCCCGAAGGCCGCAGGTTCCTCGAACACGGGCGCGAGCAGTTCAGCATGGCGCTGGACCGCTATGTGTATCCCGAATCGGGCTGCTGGGAGGAATCCCACAACTACATGAACCACAGCATAAAGAACCTGATTCCGCTGGCGCGGACCCTGCGCGAGTTCGGAGCGGGAGATTTCTTCGACGATATCCGCTTCGCGCGCATGTTCGAATTCTGGTGCGCGGCGCACAGCCCGCGCGATCCGGGCTTCGGCAACGTGCGCGTCGCGCCGCCGGTGGGAGATCACGGTTTGTCGGTCGGCCAGTTCAACAGCACCTTCCCGCAGGCCATAACCGAGTTCGCGGCGGCGAAAACCCCGGCCATCCAGAAAATCGCCCGCCACATGGCGTGGCTGATGGGCGAAACCGGCGGCGATGCTAAGGGCGTGACCCCCGAGAAACCCAACCTGCGCAGCCGCTATCTTCAGGGCTACGGTTCGGTTATGCGGGCGACCGATGCGGCCGGCCGGGAAAGCTACCTCGTCCTGCGCGCCTGCCAGTCGTGGGGACATCACCACGAGGACAAGGGTTCGATGTGGTTCTGGGGGCGGAATGTGCACTTTTTCGGCGACGCGGCGTGGGGCGCGCCGCCCGGCGGAACATACTGGAACAGATACAAACAGGGGCCCGCCGGACACACGCAGATCGAGTTCGTCGGCATCAACAACTGGACGCTGCCGTGCAAATACCCGGCGCCGTGGATAAGCGACGACGAGTACACCGACGTTTACGACTACGCCAACGCGCGCTGCGTCTATCCTTACAATCCGCAACTGGACCTGGAAAAGTCCACGCCCGTCGCTCTGCGCAATGCCTGTGACCGGCAGGTGCTCTTCGTGCATCCGGACCTGCTCATCGTGCGCGACAATGTGGAAACGGTGTGTCCGACCATCTGGCGCATGCATTCGTTCCAGGTTGACGGCATGAAGGTTGACGGCCCGCGCGTGGTCATGGCTTCGCCGCAGAAGGTTACCGGCCGGCTGCACATGCTGTATCCGCCCGATGTGCGCTTCGCGGTTATCGACCACGACGACCTGAACGTATATCGCGACAGGGACGGCAAACCGCTGGAGCCCCGGCCCGTCAACAGGTTCGGCGCGGTCGGCCCGACCGGCGACACGCGCTCGGTGGTCCTGCGCTGGGACATGCCGCTGAACACCAGCGCCACGTGGACGTTCGGCGTTCACGACGAAGGCGAAGCTCCGCCGCAATCGCAACTGCTCGATGCCGACGGCAGGGTGGTGCGCGTGCGCCTGGCCGACGGCCGCGAAGTCATCGCCATGCTGAATATCGAGCCTTTCCGCTACACCGGCGAAGGCATCGAGTTCGAGGGAACCGTCGGCCTGGTGATACGGCAGGGCGGAAAGACGGCCGCCTGGCCTGTCCGCGCAAAGACGCTCGCGGCGAAGTAGCTTCGTGGCATGGGAGCGGTTCTGCGCGAAGGCGAAGGGCGCATGGCGGGCAGCGATCTGCTCCTGCCACCGGGCACGCGCGGTGTCCGCATCGCTTTTGAATGAACTCCGCCGTTATCGGATGAGCGGAAAATGCCGTTGAGTCGCTCTGTTTGCCCGCGCCCGGCGGTTGTGCGAGAATGACGGGCAAGCGCACGACCTGGAGGAGCAGCACATCATGAAGACCGCCGGCGTTTGCACGCGACGCGCGTTTCTGAAGGCGACGGCCGGGGCTGTCGGCGCACCGCTGGTGATACCCGCCAGCGCCATCGGCGGCGACGGCCGACCATCGCCCGCCGAGCGCATCACCATGGGTTTCATCGGTGTGGGCGGGCAGGGGGGCGGCCACTTGTACGGCGGCGCCTGGACCTATCTGCCCGGGGGCTACGTGGCGCGCGATGACGTGCAGGTGCTGGCCGTGTGCGATGTCCGCCGCGACCGCCGCGAACTGGGCGTCAATCGCGTCAACGAACACTATTCGCGGAAGAATCCCTCAGGGGCGTACGTATCGGCCCGGGGATATGTCGATTTCCGCGAGGTGCTGGCCCGGCCGGACATAGACGCCGTGCTCATCGCCACGCCCATCTACTGGCATGGCATCATGACGATAATGGCCGCCCGCGCCGGCAAGGATATATACTGCGAAAAGCCCACCGCCTGTTTCATCGGGGAAAGCAAGGCCGCCCGCGATGCCGTTAAGCGCTATGCCCGCGTCTTCCAGGGCGGAACGCAGCAGCGCTCGGAATATGGCGGCAAGTTCCGCTGGGCGTGCGAGCTCGTGCGCAGCGGGCGCATCGGCACGCTCAGGAGCGTCTATGCATGCATCAACGGCGGCGGCGTGCAGTTCGAAAGATGGTTCGGACCGGGCAAACCCGTGCCTGACGGGCTGGACTGGGACCTGTATCTCGGACCGGCCCCGTGGTCGCCTTACAACGGCCAGGCGCATGCCCACATGTTCGGCACCGGCGGCATAAACTGGGGCCAGCATCATTACGACGTGGTGCAGTGGGCCATTGCGGGCGCCGACGAGACCGGGCCCGTGGAAATATGGTTCGAGCAGGGCAGGCCCATGTACAGGTATGCCAACGGCGTCGTCGTTTACGGATGCCACTACCCTGATCCGTCCATCGGGCTGGGCGGCAAGGTGCGCTTTGCCGGCGAAGGGGGCTGCGTGTACGTGGGCACCGACGGCATCATCGCCGTCGATCGCCAGCAGATAATCGCCAATCCGCCCGACATCCTGAAAAAACCCCTCGGCCCCGACGATGCGCGCGTCTATTTCAGCCAGAGCCACTCGGGCAACTTCCTCGAATGCGTGCGCACCCGCAAACGCACCATATGCGATATCGAAAGCTCGCACCGCGCCGCCAGCCTCATGCTGCTGGGGTGGATAGCCGAGTGTCTGCGCCGCCGGCTGAAGTGGGATCCGGTCGCCGAACGTTTCGAGAACGATGATCAGGCCAACCGCATGCTCAGCACCACCTTCCGCCCGCCGTGGAACGTGGTCTGATCCCCCGGCGGCGCCGGCGCGTCGGCGCGCGGCGCGGAAGCCGTCGGGAAGATTATCGTCGGGAAGTCGCATGTTCAGATACTTTTCCATATTCATAGCCGCAGTTCACATCGCCGCAGGCGTTGCCGCCGCCGCGGATCGCCAGACCGAAGAAGACGCCCTCATCGCAGTGCTCCGGTCGGACGGTCCGCCCCAGGATAAGGACAAAGCCTGCCGGAAACTCAAGCTCGTCGGCACGTCCCGATGCGTGCCGGCTCTGGCGCCGCTGCTGGCGGACGCGACGCTGTGGGAATCGGCCCTGTACGCCATCCAGACCATCGAGGGCGACGAGGCGGCCGCGGCGCTGCGGAAGGCCGCGGCTGCGGCGAAAGGCGCCAGCCGAGCGGGCATAATCTCCTGCATCGGCTCGCGCCGCGACCGCGAGGCCGTCGGCCTGCTCGCCGACGCGCTTGCCGATACGGACACCGTCGTGGCCGCCAGCGCCGCCGCCGCTCTGGGAAAAATCGGCGGTCCTGAAGCGATCGCCGCGCTGCGCGCCGCCGCGGGCAGAGGCGATCCGCAGGTGCGGGCGGCCGTCGCCGATGCCCTGCTGGCGTGCGCCGAAATGCTGCGCGGCGAGGACCCGCGCGCCTCGGCCGGACTCTGCCGCGCGGTTTATGAATCAGACGCGCCGCTGCATATCCGCATCGCCGCTTACCGCGGGCTTATACTCGCCTCGCCGGATGAAGCGCCGGCCATGCTGGACAGGGCGCTGGCCGGCAACGACCGTGCGGCGACGCTGGCCGCGCTCAAGGCCATCGGCGAAATCCCCGGCCAGAATGTCACAAGGCTTTGCGCCTCCCGCCTCGACAGCCTGCCGCCGGCGCTTCAGCACGCCCTGATCGAAGTGCTCGCGCAGCGGGGCGATCCGGTGGCCGCCCCGGCCATAGCGGCCCTTGTCCGCAGCGAGGACCCGAAAGTGGCAACGGCGGCCGTAAGCGCGCTGGGCGCGCTCAACGACGTTTCCGCCGTGCCCGTGCTGCTGGAACTTGCCGCCTCCGACCATCCGGAACGTGAGGCCGCCGTTGCGGCGCTTGTGCGCCTGCGGGGCCCGGCCGCCGCCGACGCGCTGCTGGCGCAACTGGAGAAGGCTCGTGGCCGGCAACTCGTCGTTCTGATAGACGTTCTGGCGCGCCGCCAGCAGAAATCGGCCGCACGGGCGATCCTCGCCGTTGCGCGGCGGCCCGACGACCGCGCAGCGCAGGGCGCGGCGATCGCGGCTTTGGGAGCCCTCGGCGACGAAAGCATGCTCGATGCCATGGTGCGCCTGCTCTCCAGCGCCGGCGACGACCAGCAGCGCAACAGCCTCGAAAGCGCCATCGCCCAGATCGTTTCGCGGAGCGGCGACAGATCGAAATGCGCCGCCGCGCTGCTGGCAGGCCTAGACGGCGCAGACATGCCGTCCCGCTGCGCCCTGCTGCGCCTGTGCTCCCCGCTGGGCGGCGAGCCGGTGCTGGCGGCTCTGCGCCAGGGGCTGGTGCACGCCGACCCGGCCGTGCAGAACGCCGCCCTGAGAGCGCTGGCCGACTGTCCCGATCCGGCAGCCCTGCCGGACCTGCTGAACATCGTGGAAAAGTCATCCGACGTGACGCGCCGGGTGCTCGCTATGCGCGGCGTGCTGCGACTGGCTGAAACGCCGGCCGTTGGACCGGATCGCGCCGTGGCGGCGCTGAGAACGTGCATGGCGGCCGCACGCGATGAGGACAAACGTCTGATACTGGCGACGGCCGGAAGGATCGCCTCCCCCGCGGCGCTGGCGCTAATCGAACCGCACATCGCCGGCCCCGCCGCGAAAAACGAGGCCATCGCCGCGGCGCTTCAGGTCGCCTCCGCCATACACACATCGCACCCGCGCGAGGCTCTGGCAGCGCTGCGGCGCATCGTCGCCGCCTCGCCCGACGCGAAAACGCTTGCCGAGGCGACGGAACTCATCCGCAAGCTGGAGGCCGCCCAACAGAAGTGAAGACGCGGCGGGCGGGCCTCACAGCAGACTCAGACACCGCGCTATCCGCGCCAGCGTCCGCTGCCGGCCGAGAAACGCCAGGCTCTCGAATATCGGCGGACTGACCGTCGTCCCGCACACCGCCACGCGCAGCGGCTGGGCGACTTTTCCCAGGGGCAGCGACCGGCCGGCGCAGTAGTCGTTTATCACGGCCTGCAACGCCGCCGCCGACCAGTCTTCCACCCCGGCAAGGATCGTCTGCATGTCGCGCAGGACCGCGATGCCCTGTCCGTCGTGCTTGCGCAGAACCTTGTCAACGGCTTCGCGGTCGTAACAGATGCCCTCGTCGGGCATGAACAGAAAACGCGACACCACGTCCAGTTCGCGCAGCGTCCGGAAACCCGGCTTCATGGTGATGATGCGCTCCAGCGCCGTATCGTCGGCCTGTTGCAGAGGCGAATCGGGGTTGGCGGCCAGATAATCGCGCATTGCCGCCACCAGACGTTGCGGCGACGCCGCCGCGCAGCCCTCCGTGTTGAAGGCCAGCAGTTTCTCGCGGTTGAAACGGGCGTTGGCCCGTCCCACGTCCTTCAGATCGAACAGGCGGATCATCTCCTCGATCGTCATGCGCTCGCGGTCGCCGCCGGGATTCCATCCCAGCAGCGCCAGAAAGTTCAGCAGCACTTCCGGCAGATAGCCGTTCCTGCGGAAATCGTGCACCAGTATTTCCGGCAGGTCGCTCTCCGTCAGGCCCACTGCCTCCATCACCCGCTTCTGTTCGTCAACGTCCAGCTGGCGCGTCTCGTCGTCGAGCCACGCAGCCACGCGCTCCGCGGGCAGCCCGCACGCCGCGGCCAGGTCCGGCGCCGCGCCCCTGCGCGCCTTGAGCCACAGATGCGCGTGATGGCGTATCTTGCGATCGCGGTCGCGCTTGCCCATCTTGCTGCCGTCCATGTTCAGGATGATCGGCAGATGTCCGTAAACCGGCCGCCGATATCCCAGCGCCTCCTGAAGGGCAATGTGGTTGACCGTGTTCAGCAGATGCTCCTGCCCGCGCAGCACGTGCGTTATTCCCATCTCGGCATCGTCCACCACCACGGCGAAATGATAGGTGGGCATGCCGTCGGCCTTGCGGATGACGAAATCCTGCACCTGCCCGGCCGGCAGCACCACCTCCTTGCCAAGTATCACGTCGGTAAAGCGATACTCGCGCACCGGCATGGCGAAGCGCACCACCGCCGGCCGGCCTTCCGCCTCGTAGCGCCGCACCTGCTCGTCGGAAAGCGCTCGGCGGCGGTAAATGAAAACCTCCCTGCGGGCCTCGGCCTCGCGCCGCATCGCATCGAGTTCCTCCGGCGTTTCATATGCCCTGTACGCCAGCCCGCGCGATATGAGATCGTCGATTACCCGGTTGTACACCTCCAGCCGCCGCGACTGATACATGATCTGCGGGTTGTCCCAGTGCAGCCCCAGCCAGCGCAGGTCCTCCAGAAGCGCGCGGCACGCCTGTTCGGTGCTGCGGGCCAGGTCCGTGTCCTCGATGCGCAGCAGAAATCTGCCGCCGGTGTGCCGCGCCAGAAGCCAGTTGAATAGAGCCGTGCGCGCGCCGCCCACGTGAAGATAGCCCGTCGGCGACGGCGCGAATCGCGTTACGACAGCCTGTTCGCTCATAGCATCCGCAAGCCTAAGGCATGGCCGCGCCGAAGAAAAGCCGCCGGGCCGGGCGCCCTGCCTCTGCCGCCCGCGCCGCGTTATCATGCTCCGCACGGGCAGAACCTCATGCCGCGCACCGTTCCCGGAGACTGGTATCCCGGCGTCATCCCCGACAACGTGATTGTCGAGGACGGCGCCTGGATCGACACCTCGCAGTGTTTTGAACTGTTCCGCAGCGAGGTCCCGCAGGCCGTGCGCCTGGGGCGCGGTGCGGCCGTATATGCCCCGGCCATGTTCGACCTCGGCCCGCGCGCCCGCGTGGTCGTCGGCGAGTACGCCATGCTCAACGGCCCGCGCATCATCTGCGATGCCCTCATCGAGATCGGACCATGGTGTCTGATATCCTGGAACGTGGTCATCATGGACACCCGGCGCGTCCCGATGTGCATCGACCGGCGCCGCGAGGTGCTGCGCGGGCTGGCGGCGCTGCCGCCGGAGAAACGCCGGCCCGATGCCGACCCGTCGCCCCGGCCGGTGCGCATAGGCGCCAACGTGTGGCTCGGGTTCGATGCCGTGGTGCTCCCCGGCATCACCATCGGCGAAGGGTCGGTGGTGGGGGCAAGGTCGGTGGTCATGGACGACGTTCCGCCATACACGCTGGTCGCCGGCAATCCGGCGCGGTTCATACGGAAACTGTAAACGCCGCGGCGGGGCTTCCCCGCGGGCATGCGGCCCTTAACATTGCGCAACCATGGTCGCAGGACATCCGGCAAAAGGCAGAATAATCGTCTTCGGCATCGCCTTCTGGTATCCGCTGGGCGGGGTGGTCTGGCAGTTTCTGCACTATCTGGTCGGCTTGCGCCGGCTGGGCTACGACGTGTACTACGTCGAAGACTCCGGCCGGTATGTGTACAGCCCGGAATTGAACGACTTCACCCCCGATGCCTCGGCCAATGTGGCCGCGGTGGCGCCCGTGCTCGAGGCGTGGGGCTTCGCCGGCCGCTGGGCATATCGCGGAGCCTATCCCGGCGGGCGCTGTTACGGCATGACCGATGAACAGCTGGCGGTGCTGTACCGCGAAGCCGACGCCTTCCTCAACGTTACCGGCGGCCAGGAACTGCGCGACGAACACATGAGCATTCCGCGCCGCATCTATGTGGAAACCGACCCGGTCGTCTCGCAGATAAAAGTGGCCGAAGGCGATTTGACCACCATCGACCAGCTCGCCCGCCACGACACGCATTTCACCTACGGCGAGAACATAGGCGCGCCCGATTGTCTTCTGCCGGTGGAACGCTTCCGCTGGCAGCCCACGCGCCAGCCGGTGGTTCTGGAGATGTGGTCGGATTCATCGCAGCCGCCGCCCGACGCGCCGTACACCACGATCACGACCTGGAAGAACACGGGACGCGACATAGTCTTCCGCGGCGAGACGTATTACTGGTCCAAGGATCGCGAGTTCATGAAGTTCATCGACCTGCCGCTCCGCTGCCGCGCCGCCCAGCCGCCGTTGTCGCGCGCGACATTCGAACTGGCCACCGGCGTCGATGCCGCAACGGCGCGCATGCTGCGCGACAACGGCTGGCGCATCACGGATTCGCTGCCGGTTTCGCGCGAGATCGATCGCTACCGCCGCTACATCCAGCAGTCGCGCGGCGAATTCACCGTGGCCAAGGACCAGAATATCCGTCTGCGCAGCGGCTGGTTCAGCGACCGCAGCGCCTGCTATCTGGCGGCCGGACGACCGGTCATCACTCAGGAGACCGGCTTCAGCAACATTCTTCCCACCGGCCGGGCGCTGTTCGGATTCCTCACCATGGACGACATCCTGCGCGCCGTGGACACCATCGAACGCGACTATGCGGCGGCCTGCCGTGCCGCGCGCGAGCTCGCCGCGGAGTATTTCGCGGCCGAAAAGGTCCTGGCGAGCCTCATGTCGCGCGCGGGGCTGTAAAAGCCGCCGCCGCGACGGGTTTATTCGCCCGTACCGCCGTGATATGCTCCAGACCGGCCGCCGCGGGATGCGTCCGCCGCGCCGGCCGGAGGATTCATCCGCCATGTCCCCTGCGGATTCCATCGCCGACGTGGAGCACCTGGAAAACCTGCTCAGCGAGCCATCCGACGGGCTTATCGCGGCCATGAAGCGCCTGCCCGGCGATATCCTCATTCTGGGCGCCGGCGGCAAGATGGGACCGACCCTCGCCCGCATGGCACGCCGTGCCGCCGACGCCGCCGGCACGCCCCGGCGCGTCATCGCCGTCTCGCGCTTCTCCGACAGCGCCCTGCCGCAGACCCTGCGACTATGGGGCATCGAGGTCGTCGGCGCCGACCTGCTGGACGAGCGCCAGCTGGCCGGCCTGCCCGACGCTCCCAACGTGGTCTTCATGGCGGGCATGAAATTCGGCTCCACCGGCCGCGAGGCGCTCACCTGGGCCATGAACACGTATCTGCCGGCCGCCGTGGCGCGGCGCTATCGCGCCAGCCGCATCGCGGTGTTCTCCACCGGCAACGTGTACGGCCTGTGTCCGGTCTCCCGCGGCGGCAGCGTCGAAACCGATCCGCCCGCTCCGACGGGCGAATACGCCATGAGCTGTCTGGGCCGCGAACGCATGTTCGAATACTTCAGCGAGTGCTGCGGCACGCCCGTGAGCATCATCCGCCTCAACTACGCCTGCGAAATGCGCTACGGCGTGCTGGTTGACCTGTGCACGCGCGTGCGCGACGGCCGGCCGGTGGATCTGTCCATGGGCTTCTTCAACGTCATCTGGCAGGCCGACGCCAGCGCCATGGCGCTCCAGACCCTCGCCTGCGCCGCCAGCCCGCCGCTGGTCGTCAACATCACCGGCCCGGAACTGCTGCGCACGGCCGAGGTATGCCGGCAGTTCGGCACGCTCCTGGGCACGCAGCCCGTTTTCACGGGGCGCGAAGCGCCCGACGCCATCATCAGCAACGCCGCGCGCGCCCGGGAGTTGTTCGGCATGCCCCGGGTCAGCGCGCAGCAACTGATGCTGTGGGTTGCCGACTGGGTGCGGCGCGGCTGTCCGCTGCTGGGCAAACCCACTCATTTCGAGGTGAGAAACGGCCGCTTCTGACAGTCGGGAGACGCGACGATGCCGCCCATCGACAAGGCTCTGGAAGCACTCCGCCGCGGGCTGGTGATCCCCGCGCATCCTCTGGCGCTCAACAGCGCCCGCAAACTCGATGAGCGGCGCCAGCGGGCACTGAGCCGCTACTATCTGGCCGCCGGCGCCGGCGGACTGGCCGTGGGCGTCCACACCACACAGTTCCGCATACGCGATCCGTCGGTGGGGCTCTATCGGCCGGTGCTGGAGCTGGCCGCCGAGGAAATGCGCCGGCACGCCGCCGCCACCGGCCAGTGCGTGGTGGCCATCGCGGGCATATGCGGACCGACCGCCCAGGCGTGCCGCGAGGCGCAGACGGCGCGCGATCTGGGCTATCACGCCGGCCTGCTGAGCCTGGGCGCGCTGAAGGACGCCGACGAGAACGCCCTGATTTCCCATTGCCGCGAGGTGGCGAAGATCATCCCGCTGATGGGCTTCTATCTTCAGCCCGCCGTGGGCGGACGCCGGCTTTCGCACGCCTTCTGGCGGCGCTTCGCCGAAATACATGCCGTCGCGGGCATCAAGATCGCGCCCTTCAACCGCTACTGCACGCTGGACGTCATTCGCGCCGTCGCCGAGTCCGGCCGCGGCGACATCGCCCTGTACACCGGCAACGATGATAACATCGTGCTGGACCTGCTGACGACATGGCGCTTCCGCGTGGACGGGCGCATCGTCGAGCGCCGCATGGTGGGGGGACTTCTGGGACACTGGGCCGTCTGGACCAGACGCGCGGTGGAACTGCTGGGGCAGTGTCATGCCATCGCCGCGCAGCATCGGCCCGTTCTTCCCGAGATGCTCACCCGCGCCGCCGAGATAACCGACTGCAACGCCGCGCTGTTCGACGCCGCCAACAACTTCGCCGGCTGCATCGCCGGCATACACGAGGTTCTGCGCCGCCAGGGGCTGCTGGAGGGCATATGGTGTCTGGACGAAGCGGAAACGCTAAGCCCCGGCCAGAGCGCGGAAATAGACCGCGTGTGCGCCGCGTATCCGCATCTGACCGATGACGATTTCGTGAAAGAGCACCGCGATGAATGGCTGAGGTGACACATGGCCGAGCCGTTGAGAATAGGCTTCATCGGGCTGGATACATCGCACGTGACCGCGTTCGCGTCGATACTGAACGACCCGTCCCATCCTCATCACGTTCCCGGGGGGCGCGTGGTGGCGGGCTATTCCGAGGTGTCGCGCGACTTCGAACTGAGCTGGTCGCGCGCCGACCGCTTCGCCGCCGAGCTGCGCGAAAAATACGGCGTGACGATATGCGACAGCATCGAAGCGCTGGCGCAGAGCGTCGATATCATCTTCATAGAGTCGGTTGACGGGCGCGTACATCTCGATCAGTTCCGCCGCACGGTCCGCTTCGGCCGTCCGACGTTCATAGACAAGCCGCTGGCGGTGAGCCTCGCCGACGCCCGCGAGATCTTCCGCCTCGCCGACCAGGCGGGCGTGCCCGTCATGAGCAGTTCGTCGCTCCGCTATGTTGAACAGCTCCAGAGCGAACTGGCCGCCGGCACCGCCGACATCGTGGGCTGCGACGCCTTCGGTCCCATGGGCGAACAGCCCACGCAGCCCGGGCTTTTCTGGTACGGCATCCATACGATGGAAATGATCGTCGCCGCCATGGGCGCGGGCTGTGTCGAGGTGCGCGCCGTCCGCAACGACGGCTGCGACATGGTGACCCTGGTCTGGCGCGACGGCCGGATGGCCTGCCTGCGCGGGCTGCGGGGCGCCCACAGCAGGTTCGGCATGATCATCCATCGCCGCCAGGGCTGGCGCGTCGTCGATGGCGACGCCGGCAGACCCGCCTATGCCGGACTGCTGGACGCCATAATGCGCTCGCTGCCCGCGGGCAGGTCCGATGTTCCGGCCGAACAGACGCTGGAGATAATCCGCATAATAGAGGCCGCCAACCACAGCCGCCTGAGCGGCCAGCCCGTCAGACCATAGGGCCCGCGGCTCTCCGGCGGTACACTTCGCGCCGCGAACGGCGCGCGAGGTCCGCCGGCGTGAAAGGATTGCACCAGCCATGCGTCTGGCATTCATAGGCTTCCGTCATGCCCACATAATGGGCCTGTATGCGGCGGCGCGCAGGCACCCCGACGTGCAGGTCGTGGCCGCGTGCGAGGAGCACGCTCCCGTCGCCGCGCGCCTGCGCTCCGAGGGCAATGTCGAGATAACCCACGACTGCTATACGCGCATGCTCGACGAGGTGCCGTGCGACGCGGTGGCCGTGGGCGACTGTTACGGCCGGCGCGGGGCCATCATCATCGAGGCTCTGGCCCGCGGGCTGCACGTCATTTCCGACAAGCCGATATGCACCCGCCGCGAGGAACTGTCCGCCATCGCCGCCCTGTCGCAGCAGAAGCGCCTGTGCGTTGGCTGTCTGCTGGACATGCGCGGCAGCGGGGCCATGCGCACCGTGCGCCGGCTCATATCCGAGGGCGCCATCGGGCCGGTTCACGCCGTCAACTTCACCGCCCAGCACCCGCTGCTGTACGGCACCCGCCCGATGTGGTACTTTGAGCCGGGCGTTCATGGCGGTACCATAAACGACATCGGCATACATGCGTTCGACATCATTCCGCACGTGACCGGCCGGCGCATCGCCGCCGTCGTCGCCGCCCGCGTGTGGAACGCGCGCCTCGCCGAACACCCTCATTTTCAGGACGGTGCGCAGATGATGCTTCGCCTCGATAACGGCGGCGGCGTGCTCGGCGACATGTCGTACCTCGCCCCCGACGGCTGCGGCTACGTCCTGCCGCAGTACTGGCGCATGACGTTCTGGGGCTCCGGCGGCATGATCGAATACCGCGGCGACAACGCGCCCGTGCTGCTGGCGCAACACGCCGACAAACAGCCGCGCCAGGTCCCGCCCGAACAGACCGTCCCCGACGCGCCGCTGCGGGCTTTTCTCAGCGAAGTTTCCGGCGGACAGGCCTCGCCCTCCACCGCCGATGTGCTCCGCGCCAGCCGCCTCGCTCTGGAAACACAACATGCGGCCGAAACCGGCCAGCGCGATTTGGAGATTCAGCAATCATGATACGAATACGCATCAGACCGTTCGAACCCGGACACCCGGTTCCGTCCCTGCGCGGAGTGCATCTGGGAGATTCCGAACTGCCCTTTGTCGAGGACGACATAGCGCGCATAAAGCAGGAAGTCGGCGCCACGTGCATCCGCTTCGGCGTCGAACCGCTGTGGCTGACCGACGAACAGGGCACACAGTGGAAAGACGACGGATTCGCATACGTCCGCCGCGTGCTCGACTGGTGCGCCGCGCACGGAATGTACTGCATCGTCGATCTGCACAACGCGCCGGGAAGGCTCCGCGGCGGCGACCCGCGACTGTGGACCGAAAAGCATTTTCAGCAGCGCTTCGTGGCGCTCTGGGGGGAAATAACCCGGCGATTGTCAGACCATCCGGCCGTGATCGCGTGGGAACTTCTCAACGAGCCCGAACCCCCGAATGACGACACCGAAACGTGGAACACACTCGCCGCCCGCGCCGTGGATGCAGTGCGCAGGACCGACCGGCGCCGCGCCGTGATCGTGGATTCCATCGCCTATGCCAGACCGGCTTTCGTCCCGTGCCTGCAAACGGTTGTGGAGAACGCCGCGTCCGAAGGTACGCTGGTTTTCAGTTTCCACAACTACCAGCCCACGCCCTATCACCGCCAGAAACGCCGGGAACTGGAGGACCAGTCCACATATTACTATCCGGGCTTCATCCCGCTGCGTCCGCCGAACCAGCCGCAGGATTTCCGCGAAAACCAGAACCACAGCGTGGACGGCCGGTTCTGGAACCGCCAGCAGCTTCTCGACCAGATGCGCCCGGCGCTGCAACTGGGCGTGTCCGACGAAATACCGGTGTTGTGCGGGGAGTTCGGCTGCGTTTCCGACGTGCCGGCCGGGACCGACGCAATGTATCTGCTGGATCAGATTTCGATATTTCACGAGTACGGCGTCGGCTGGACCATGTACAACGCCATGTGGCGCACCACCGACCCGTACTGGAAGGACCATTTCGACTGCTGTCTGTATGTCGATTACGCGCCCGAAGGGCTTCTCCGCCGCAACAGAAGAAAGATATCGCTGCTGGAGATGGTCTGCCGCGCCGAAGGTGAGACGCTGCGGCTGCACCAGCCGCAGGATCAGATGCTCGGCGTGATGGGCGTGCGCCGGCCCGACAGCAGTTGCCTGGTGCTCCTGTGGAACAAGGACCGCCAGTCCGCGAAAAGAGTCTCTCTGGACTGGCAGGATGTTGACCCCGGCCACAGGCTGGTGCTGCGGACGATGGGCCCCGCCGACGAGACTTTTGTTTACAGGGGCGCGCCGGTTGTGGGTGCCGACGGAGCCGCGGTGGACCTTCCGCCGCTTACGGTTGCCGCGGTAACCTGTCCGCCGCTGGAACTGTGGACGTGATACCGAACGCACGCCGCGCCGGCGCGGCAGCGCCGGCTTCGCGGGAGACGTTTCATGCTTGCCGCCGTTCTTGAGGATTTCGGCAGACTCGTGCTCCGGGAAGTTCCCACGCCGCAGCCCGGCCCGCAGGAAGTGCTCGTCCGCGTCAGGGCGTGCGGCTTCTGCGCCACCGATTTCAAGGCCATCATGGGCATACGCCGCAACGTGACCTTCCCCTTCATTCCCGGGCACGAGCCGGCCGGCATCGTGGAAAGCGTCGGACCGGGCGTGACCGCCTTCAAACCCGGCGATGAAGTTATCATCCAGCCCAGCGGTTTCTGCGGTGTGTGCCGCGAATGCCGGCTGGGCCGCACGCACTACTGCCGCAGCGCCTATACCACCGGCGGCGACGGCCCGCCCGACGTGCGCCCGGGCAGCTTCGCCGAGTACGTGGTCACGGGCGCAAATACGCTGTACCCCAAACCGCCCGGCATCAGCTTCGACGCCGCCTGTCAGGCCGAACCGGTCAGCGGCGCCTGGAAGGGCCTTATCCACATGTCGCAGATGCAGCTCGGCGACGATGTGGTCGTCATCGGCGCCGGGGGCATCGGAGCATACTGCCTGATGGTCGCCAGGGCGGCCGGCGCCGCACGCCTTGTGGCCGTGGACGTCAGCGACTTCGCGCTCGAAACCGCCCGCGCGCTGGGCGCCACGCACACCGTCAATCCGCGCCGCTGCGACGCGCGCAGCACCATCATGGACATAATGCCCGACGGCCCCGACGTGGTTATCGAAGCCGCAGGCCCCATCGACGCCGTGAAGCTCATGGTAAGCCTCCTGCGGCGCGGCACCCGCTGGAACATCTTCGGCATCACCACCCACGAAACCTTCGAACTCGACGGCGGACTGATGCATTTCCTCGAAGCGCGCATGGACGCCAGTTTCGGCACCAATCCCCTGGCCATGGAAAAAGCCATCCGCCTCATCGCCGGCGGGCTGGTCAACCCCGAGAAGGTTATCTCTCACCGCTTCGCGCTGGCCGACATACACAGGGCCGTCGAGGTCATGGCCGGCGGCCGGCGCAACAAGGTCATCATCAACCCCTGAGACTGCGCGCGCACGGCCCCGCATATGCCGCCTCGCCCGCTGCGGCGGCGATTTGATCGCCCGCCGCAGCGCTCTTAGTATCAGCGCGCGCATGATCCAGCGCCGTCCAACCCGGCAGGTCGTCGTCGGCGATGCCGCCCACGGTCCGGTCGCCATCGGCGGCGGCGCCCCTGTGTCCGTGCAGAGCATGACCACATCGCATACGTGGGACGTGCCCCGCTGCGTGGACGAGATAAACCGCCTCGCCGCCGCGGGCGCGGATATCGTGCGCGTGGCCGTGCCCGAGCGCAAGGACACCGCCGCCCTGAAGGACATCCTTCCGCAGGTGCGCGTGCCCGTCGTGGCCGATGTCCATTTCCACTTCCAGCGCGCCCTCGAGGCCGTCGAGGCCGGCGTGCACAAGATACGCCTCAACCCCGGCAACATCTCCGACCGCGCCGCCGTGCGCGATGTCATACAGGCATGCCGCTCGCGCCGCATACCCGTCCGCGTGGGCGTCAACGAAGGCTCCATAGTCGAACGGCGCGACAGCCGCCGGCGCGCGCAGGAACTGGCGCAGTTGTTTTCCGCCAGCCGCCATGCGGCCCTGCTGGGCATGATGATCGCCCGCTTGGAGGAATATCTCGAGATCTTCCGCGCCGAAGACTTCCACGACATCGTCATCAGCGCCAAGAGCATAGACCCGCTTCTGGTCATCGAAGCGTACACCGAGATAAGCCGCCGGTTCGATTACCCGCTCCATCTGGGCGTCACCCACGCCGGCCCGCGCGAAACCGGCGCCATACGGTCGGTGGTGCCGCTGGGGCACCTGCTGTGCGCCGGCATCGGCGACACCATACGCATCAGTTACGCCAGCGACCCCGTGTACGAGGTGCACGACGCTCTGGAACTGCTGTACGTGCTGGGTCTGCGCGAGCGCCCCGGTGCCGAACTGATAGCCTGTCCGACCTGCGGGCGGCTTCAGGTTGACCTGCTTACACTCGTCCAGAACGTCCGCCGGGCCCTTGCCGACGAAATACGCATACCCATGAAGGTCGCCGTCATGGGCTGCGTGGTCAACGGGCCCGGCGAATGCGAGGGCGCCGACGTGGCCGTCTTCGCCGGCGACCGCCGCGGCATCATCTACGTGCAGGGCCGGCGCGTCGCCAACGTGCCCGAGGAACAGATACTTCCGCGCCTGCTCGACGAATGCCGCGAACTCCAGCGCCAGGTCCTCGCCGGCGCCGCCAGACTCGGAGAAAAGAAAATCGAAATAGCCCCGCCCGCCTGAAGCGTCGCCCCGCGCCCGCCTTCCCCCGCGGCATGCGCCGGCGCCGCAGCGCCCCGTCCCTACATCCACCAGTTCAGGTCTATCTCCGCGAAGATGTTGTCGTGGGCGTCCATCTCCTGGAGCTCTATCTCCTGTAGCGGCGTCAGCCGGCGCCCGGCGGCCAGGTCCTCGGCCATCTGCGTCGCCCGCTCGAACTGCGTCGCATGGCCGGCGAACCGCTCTATCCCGTAATCCACCGCGCCGTGCGTCTCCACCACGAAAGGCCAGTCGCTCGCCTGAAGCAGCAGCAGCTCCCGCCCGGCGCGGCGCAGCATCCGCGCCACGCCGTCGTTGGTCTGCCACGGCAACTCGTGCAGCAGCTTCAGCATGCGGCATTCGGCGCGATACTCGATCTCCCACATCCACCGCGTGCGATCGTTTATCCACACGCTGTGGTCGCCGTTGCGGCCCCACGACCCTTCGGGCAACCGCATCACCTTGTCCAGCGGCTGATGATACATCGCCTCTTCCACCGTCATCAGCCGTATCTCCGGATGATTGTGCAGCGTCAGAATGACATCGCGCAGGAACTGTATCCCCTCGAACCACCAGTGCCCGAAAAGCTCCGCGTCGAACGCCGCGATCACCGCGCCGGTGCGCCCGGTCGCATACTGATAGCCCCCCAGCACGTCGCGCACCACCGAACAGAAATGGCACGCCTGTTCGTAGATCTTTCCCGGAACGTCGTCGGGATAATACGGGTGTTTGTCTCCCAGACCGCACTTGTTGTGCGTGACCTTCCAGTAGCGCAACCCCCGCTCGTTGTGTTTCTTGTGAAACTCCAGATAAACGCCGCTGCCCGGATAGCCGGTAGTTCCCGACCATACCTGTTCCGAAACCTGCGGATGCCGCGCGAAGGCGTAAACCTTCGGCGGCTGCGGCTCCGACACCACGCCCACCGCCTCCAGCGGACTGCGCCAGCCGCGCTTGTGGTCCCAGTGCAGCTGCTCCGGACCCACCGGCCGGAAAACGCCGCGCTCCATGATTCCCATCGGCTGCGCGCCGGCCACCAGATGCGTATCCACGAAGAAATGCGTTATGCCGGCGGCGGCCATGAACGTCTCCAGCCCCACCCGGTAACGCGGGTTGTCGTACAGCACCGACGGCAGCCAGTGTCCCCACGTCGGCCGGTAGGCGCATTCCGGCAGCCACATCCCGCGGCATTCCGCCCCCAGCAGCCGCCGGCTGGTGAGCGTCCCCGCCGTCATCTGCGCGCGGATCGCCTCGTCGTTCAGCAGCAGCGGCATGTACGCGTGCGTGGCGTTGCTCGTAAGAAGCTGTATATGCCCCTCGCGGTAACGCGCGCCGAACTGCCCGGGAATGTCGCGTCCTATCTGCTCGAAACGGTCCAGCCAGTTCTCATACCATTCCTGCCACCGCTGCGCCAGATACGCGAAATGCAGTTCGTTGCGCCGCTCGAACTCCCTGCGGTCCGAAATCGCCCGCTCGCGGCGCTCCTTCAGATAATCCACAAAACCCGTCTTGAACCGCTCATGCGACAGCTGTTCCAGAAGCACCGGCGTCAGACCTATCGTCAGCGCGGGCCGCGTCTTCATCAGCGCCGCGTGACCGATCATGTCCAGCAGGGGCAGATACGTCTCCGCCGCGGCCTCGAACAGCCACGCCTCCCCGTGCGGATACGTGCCGTGATGCAGCACATACGGCAGATGACCGTGCAGCACTATGCATACAGAACCGACAGTGCCCATACGTCGCCATGGTAGCGGCGCGACCCGCGCCCGCAAAGCCGCCCGATCGGCCCCCTCAGGTAACGTTGAGCTCCGGCCCCTCGGTGCGCTTCTTCCGCCGGCTCACCTGTGCCTTCACGTTCTGCGCCAGCGTCTCCAGCGCCTGGCGCAGCGCCGGGTTGCCGTTGAAGTTCGCCGTCGGATCGCCCCGGTCGCTGTTGATGCGCAGTTCCGTGAACATGGGCACCTCGCCCAGATACGGCAGCCCCGCCTCCTCCGCCGCCCGCCGCACGCCACCGCGCCCGAATATGTCGTGCTCCGTTCCGTCGGGCGCCACGAAATAACTCATGTTCTCGACCATCCCCAGAACTTCCACGTTCAGCGTCGCGAACATGTTCGCCGCGCGTATGCAGTCGTCCAGCGCCACCTGCTGCGGCGTCGCCACGATCACCGCGCCGCTCAGCGGCAGCAGCTGGCACAGCGTCAGCGGCACGTCGCCCGTGCCCGGCGGCAGATCGACTATCAGCCAGTCAAGCTCGGGCCACTGCGTCTGATCCGCAATCAGCTGCCGGAAAGCGCTGTGCGCCATCGGACCGCGCCAGATAAGCGGCTTGCCGCTGTCCACCAGCGAACCGATCGTGATCACATGCAGACCGTGCGCGTACAGCGGAATCAGCCTGTTGTTCTCGAAACGCGGACGCACCCCCCGCAGTCCCAGCATCGTCGGAATGCTCGGCCCGTATATGTCCCCGTCCATCAGCCCCACTTCCTCCCCCGCCCTGGCCAGCGCCACCGCCAGATTCACCGCTATCGTCGATTTCCCCACGCCACCCTTGCCCGCCCCCACCGCCACGATATGCCTCACCTGCGGCAGAAGGTCCCTCGGACCCGCCGCCGCCCCCTGCGGACTGGCCGAAAACTCGATCTGCACCGACGCCGCGCCTATCCCGCGCAGCGCCTCCTCCACATCTTTCTTTATAACGGCCTTCAGCGGACAGGCCGGCGTCGTCAACTCTATGTTCACGAAGACGTCCGACCCGTTGACCTTCACATCCTTCACCATGCCCAGACTCACGAGGTCCTTCATCAGCTCCGGATCCTCGACAGTACGCAGCGCGTCGATCACCTGTTCCGTTGTAAGCGGCATCAGCATTCCTTTCTTGAAAACAAGCCCATTATAGGCCGATGCATCCCGCGCGGGCACTGGCCAACATCGCCCCGATGTGCGCAACGGGAGTCGCACCGGGTATATTGCCGTCCGACGATGCAGCGCGCTGCACCTGGAATCGCTCAGCAGAACCCCGCGCCGTACGCAGAGCATCTGGCCAGCGCCTCCGCCACGTCTGCCCTCGGTGCGCTGCCCGGCATCAACATCATGCCCGGACATGAAGACGACGGCTGGGTCTCTCCGCCGCCCGCCGTGCTTTCCGACGGCACGAACATCCGGCTGTACAAGGACGGCGAAGCCCTCCACGCCGCCTACGAAGCCATAGCCTCCGCCCGCCGCCGCATCTGTCTGGAACTGTACATGTTCCGCAGCGACGCCACCGGCCGCGCCTTCGCCGATCTGCTGTGCCGCAAGGCCCGCGACGGCGTGCTGGTTTTCGTGCTCTACGATTCATTCGGCTGCCTCGACACCGACCGCGCCATGTTCCGTAGCCTGGCCGATGCCGGCGTCCGCGTGGCGTGCTTTCATCCCATCCGCCCGTGGGAATGCCGTTTCGGCTGGCGTCCGTTCAACCGCGACCACCGCAAACTGCTGGTTGTCGATGATCATCTGGCGTGGCTGGGCGGGCTGAACATAGGCGACGAATACGCCGGCTCGTGGGTGGTCCGCCGCAAGGGCACGCTGGTGCCCTGGCGCGATAACGCTGTTTCCCTCAGAGGCCCCGCCGCCAGGCTGCTGCTCCGCGCGTTTGCACGCATGTGGCACTACGTGCAGCATGGCGGCGCTATCGCCCGGGCGGCCATGATCGAACTGTCCGACCGCGCCGAACTGGGCATCCTCGCGTCGGTGCCCACGCGCCACGGACCGCTCGGACCGCTGCGGCGGCTGGTCAATCAGGCCCGGCGCGACATCGCCCTTACCATGTCCTACTTCGCTCCCCCCGACGTGCTGGTTGACGACCTGTGCCGGGCGGCCGGCCGCGGCGTGCGCGTGCGCCTCATGCTGCCCGGCCGCAGCGACGTGCGCGTGTTGCGCTGGGCTGCCCGGGCGTTCTACGAGCGCATGCTCGCCGCGGGCATCGAAATTCATGAACGCCTCGCCGCCGTGCTCCATGCCAAGACGCTCTGCATCGACGGGCATACCGTCGTCATCGGCTCCACCAACCTCGATTACCGCAGCATCGAATACAATTGCGAACTGTCGCTCATCGTGCGCAACGCCGATTTCGGCTGCCAGACCTGTGCGCTGTTCGATAACGACGTGCGCTTCGCCAGACGCATAACCCTCCGCGAATGGCGCCGCCGGCCGCTGCTCGACCGGCTCATCCAGTGGGCGGTGATCCGCGCCCGACGCATACTCTGAGCAGCCCGCGCCCTCAGGATTTGCGGCGCCGGGGGCGCGCCGGCCACTCGCCGCTGAATACCTCCGTCGCCGGACCGGTCATGTAAACGCACCCGTCCGCCTCGTGCCATTCCAGCCGCAGATCTCCCCCGGGAAGATGCGCCAGCAGTCGCCGCGAGGTGCGCCCCGTAAGCACTCCCGCCACGCACACCGCGCACGCGCCCGTCCCGCATGCCAGCGTAAGATTGCTGCCGCGCTCCCAGGTGCGCATGACCACCTCGCCGGCGCTTTTCACCTGCACCCAGTGCACGTTCGTCCGGCGCGGAAAGGCCTCGTGGCGCTCTATCTGCGGCCCCAGCCTCTGGGCCTCCACCGCCTGCACATCATCGACGAACATCACCGCGTGCGGATTGCCCATCGATACGAACGTCATCGCCCCGGCCACTCCGTCGATCGCGTACTCGTGTTCGCCGACCCGGGTTACCCTGCCCGAATCCACCGGAATCCGCGACAGTTCCAGCTCCGGCCGGCCCATGTTCACGGTAACAGCGCGTACCGTCCCTCCCCGCACGTGCAGATCAACCGTGAGGATGCCCCGGCCGGTCTCTATCCGCAGGGTCTTTTTCCGGCACAGCCCGTGCTCGTAAACGTATTTCGCCACGCAGCGCAGACCGTTGCCGCACATTTCGGCTTCGCTGCCGTCGGCGTTGAATATGCGCATGCGGGCATCGGCCCTGCGCGACGGCAGAATCAATATCAACCCGTCGCCGCCTATCCCGAAATGCCTGTCCGACAGCGCGCGCGCAAGCCGCGACGGTGCCGAGATGCGCTGCTGGAAACAGTTTACGTAAATGTAGTCGTTCCCCAGACCGTGCATCTTGGTAAACCGCATGGCCCGATTCTATTGCCCCTTGAGAAAGTTGTCAGGTTCTACGTCAAGCGCAGCTCCCTCATCGTCCGATAAAACATCTGTAGCGGGACCGTGCGCCCTGCGCCAGCAGTGCTTCACGATACGCAACGCACGCCCGCCCGCGCTGCCCGGATGCCGGAAACCAGCCAATATGAGCACCGTAATAATACACGCCGGCTCTGCCACGGCTGCCGACGACGCCGCCGGCCGCAACTGGCATGCCAACATCGAGGCGCTCCAGCGCACGCAGGTCCATCTGGCAAAAGCGCTTGTGGAAACGCCGCTTCCGCCGCTCACCTGGACCATCGCCCGCGATGGCGCCCTGTCGGCGCGCGATGCGCAGGGGATGTGGTTCGATGAGTGCAGCGTGCCGCGGCGTGCGGCCGCGGAAATGCTGCGCAGCCTGTCGCAGCCGGCCACCACCGGCTGTTTCGTGCTGCCCGCCAGCGCCTGGCTGCTTGATGCCGCCCTGTCCATCCTCAAGCCCCAGCAGGCCCTCATCGCCATCGTCCCCGACCTTGCCCGCCTGAAAACGATGCTGCATTGTTGCGACCTGTCGGCCGCGATAGCAGCCCATCGCGTCTGGTTCGCAGCAGGGAGAAACTGGCCTGCCATGCTGACGGCGATACTCGCCGAAAACCCGGGTCTTCCCGTGCCGCATCAGTTCATACGCACGGTCCTCACCGGCGAAGAGGAATCGCAACCGATAATGCAGCTCGCCCAGCGCATCTTCGCCGCCGAAACGCGCCGCCGCGCCGGCATCATGGAACACGCCCTCGAGGCCGCCCCCTCGCCGGCCGGTCCGTTGCGCCTGTGCGTGCTGGGACCGTCGCAGTTCCGTCTGTGGGACGAGGCGGCGGAAACCATCGTCCGTGCCATCGAGTCGGCCGGCGACGCCCATTGCGTGCGCGTGGATACCGATGACCCCGCGGCGGTATCGGCGGCCGGACTGGCACTGGCGGCTGCCAATTGCCACGCGGTGCTAACCGCCAACGCCTTTCGCGGTGAGTTACCGCCGGTCGTGTCGCCGCATATCCCGCTCATAACATGGGTTACGGTGCCGCGCATCGCGCCGCCCGTTTCCGCCGCCCGCCGCGATATGCTTCTGCTGGCCGACGGCTCCTGGCGCAACCTTGCGCGAAATGCCGGCTGGCCCGACCGCGCGATCGAGGTCGCCGCCTGGCCTGCCTGCGCGCCCATGGACAAGCCCGCCGACGCCCCTCTGGCCATCATCGCCGACACCGAAACCGTTCTCCCCCCGCCGGGACGTTTCGAACTGTCGAGTCACCGTCTCCTGTGGGAGGCTGTCGCCGCGGAACTGCTCAGCGACCCGTTCAGCCTGGGCCGCGACCTGGCCGTCTATCTGCTGGGGCACATGCGGCGCATCGGTCTGTCGGAAGAGGGCTTCGACTGGCACCGCTTCATCGACCGGCTGGTGGTTCCGGCTTTTCAGCAGGGAATAGCCCGATGTCTGGCCTCCGCCGGCATAGCCATCGCACTCCACGGCAGGGGATGGGACGGCGCGCCCGAACTGCGCAAGTTCTGGCTCGGACCGGTCGCCGACCGGCGGCAGCTGCTCGCCGCTGTGGCCGGCGCCGCAGCGCTGGTGCACGTCTGGCCCGTTCCCGGCGTTCACCCCATGGACGCCATGCCCCGACCCGTACTGCGGGCGTTCGGACGCACGCGCGGCGCGTTCCTCGAAGAAGCACGCCGTGTTGCCACCGCCCGGCGCGAAAAACATTTCCACGCGATGCCGCTGGGCGGGCAGCGCCTCGTCGAACTTGTGCGACGCGCCTTATCAGCAGGCTGATAAAGCAGTTACGTGTGCCGCGGCACGTGCCGCGCCCCGTGCTCGCCCCGCTTGTGCAGCTGATGGCTGCTGCAACCATCGCGCCGCCAGAGTATTATTGACAGCAGGCGGAGCCCCCATGCGCAAAGCGCTTCCTGTCATCCTTCTGTGCATTGCCGCAACCGTCGCCGGCGGCGCGGCGGCGAACAACCCGGAACTGGACAAACGCCGGGAACAGTTGCGCAAGGGCATGGAGCAGCAATGGCGCAATCTTACCGAACTGCCCGGACCGCGCCGCATCAGCGACCTTTTCAAGGTGCGGTTTGACGGCGGTCGCGTTGTTCTGCTGACCGACATCCAGCCTGCCGCCGGACGCAACGTCGTGAAGGTGCGGATTGAGGGGCGCGACGGCTGGTGCATCGTCAATATTCACGGCAACGCGCGCAAGGATCAGCCGCCGCTGATATTCTCTCTGTCCATCACCGACTTCAGCGACCCCGACGCGGCCCAGGTGAATATCAATCTCTCCTACCACATGGGCACCCTGGCCGTGTCGCGCTATCACCAGGTCCTGAACGGCTATCGCAACATCAGTTTCACCTGGGGCGCCAACGTGGTGGACGGTGGCGGCGTGATGGGCACCGGCGTCCAGCTGGTCGTCAATATGGGCGACAACGCCGCTCCGGCCAGACTCAACGTTCAGCGCACCGCGCCGGACCTGATGACTCTGCGCCGCAACTACCCCCGCGATGTCAATCAGTATCTCCGGCCGCTGCTTCGTGAACTGGGCATGGAATCGCTTCTGGCGGCGGACCTGGCGACGGCGTACCACGTCTTCGCGGCCGACCTCAAACCCGATCCGGCCGTTCAGGATAAACTCGCACGACTGCTTCCGGCGCTCGACGATGATTCCTATGCGAAACAGCAGGACGCGCTCAAACAGATCGGACAACTGGGCCTCGCGGGCGCTGTCGCCATCGCTCATCTCGACCGCTCCAGGCTCTCCGCCCAGCAGAACGTGCTGCTGGATGCGGCGGTGGCGGCGTTCGTGCCGGCTCAGGCAGCGCCGCGGGCGATGAAAAGCGACCTGGATTTCGTGCTGGACTGTCTGTATCTGACCGATCCCACCATATGCGCCGCCGCGTTGCGCGAGTTGCAGCGGATGACCGGACGACACGTTGATTTCGACCTCTCGGCGCAGGCCGAACAGCGCGCCGCCGCCGTGGACAGGCTGCGCGCCGAACTTCACGGGAAGCAGAAAACGCCCGACGGCACCGGCAACTGAACGGGTTCGAGCGCGGCGGCTGCGCCCCGAGGCAGCGCAAAGTGGCGGTCCGGCGGTGTTGTCCTCGCGCCGCACCCGCAATACACTCTCGAACCTTCTGGACGGAGGTCCGCTTGGACTGGCTTCATGATTTCGTCAACATCTTCCTCCACCTCGACAGGACGCTGGAGCAGGTGGTGCGCGATTACGGCCTGTGGGTTTACGCCCTGCTGTTCGTGATAATATTCTGCGAAACGGGACTGGTGATAACGCCCTTCCTGCCGGGCGATTCGCTGCTTTTCGCCGTCGGCGCGCTGGCCGCACGCCCGGGCTTCGAGATAAACCTGCCGCTGGTCATGTTCATCATGGCCAGCGCCGCCGTCATCGGCGACGCCGTCAACTATTCCATCGGCTACCGCATCGGCCCGAGGGTCTTTCACAGCGAGACCTCGCGCCTGCTGAACAGGAAGCACCTCATCTACGCGCACGAGTTCTATGAGAAATACGGCGGCAAAACGATTATTCTGGCCCGCTTCATCCCCATCATCCGCACCTTCGCCCCCTTCGTGGCCGGCATCGGCAGAATGACCTACCTGAAATTCGCCGTGTACAACGTCACCGGCGGCATCGGCTGGGTAGTGCTGCTGACGCTCGCCGGACACTGGTTCGGCGGCGTTTCCTTCGTCAGAAAACACTTCGAACTGGTCATCCTCGCCATCATAATCATCTCGGTTATGCCGGCCGTATATGAGTTCTGGCGGGCGCACCGCCAGACACGCGCCAAAGCCGCGCCGCCCGCGCAGCAAACGCCCGCGGCCCAACCCCTCGAACCTTCTGCCCCCGTCGAGGCGGGCAAGTCCGCCGAAACGCCGTAGCCATCAGCCGGGTGCCTCGTGTTCAGCCGCCGATGATCACGGGCAGGCGATGCTGCACGCTCAGCCGGGCGCACCAGCGCAGCAGCGCCCACGCCATCCGCGGCAACTCCAGCGCGTCGGCACGCTCGAACTGGTCGGTCCACCCCGGCTCGCCCTGGTCCAGACGCATGCGCAACGGGCCGGCAAGAATGTTCAGCTCGCGCAGCAGACCCACGCTCGATCCGATGCTCAGCTGTTCTTCATCCGCCGACAGCGGTTCGGGGAAATCACACGGCACATACACCGCGCGCCGCGCGTCGCCCCGCACCAGATGCGGATGCAGCGCATGCTGACCTCTGCGCACCTGCTCCAGCAGCGGATATGCCCGCCCGGCAGCGCCCGCAGCCGACCCCGCCGCCGCGCTGCCCCGGTCGGCCGCGAATGCCCGCAGCGCATCCCACGCTTCCGCGGGCAGTTCCTCGTCGAGCAGCGTCTCGCCCTCGTCGCGCCATGCGATGGGCCTTCCGGCCTTCCTCGTCACCAGCGACTGAAGGATCTGCACGCGGCGGCGCACCGCGCCCGCATCGTCCCGTGCGCCTCCGCACAGGTACCGCGTCAGAGGCATTACCCGCACATGCAGCGCCATGGGCTCAGACGCATCTCGCCATCACGGCCACAGCGGCGCACCCTCCAGACCGGCCGTCTCCGGCTGACCCGTCATCAGATTGGCGTTCTGGACGGCCTGGGCGGCCGCTCCCTTCCCGAGGTTGTCTATCGCCGCCATGGCGATAACCACGTTGCGCTGCGGGTCGGCCGCGTAGGATATGAACACCAGCGCCGAACCCGTCGCCCATTTGGTATGCGGCGGCGCACTGGTCACGCGCACCAGCGGCCTGTCGGCATAGAACCGCCGCGCCGCTTCCAGACATTGCGCCGTGGTCGCCGCGCCGCGCGCGTAGCACGTGGCAAATATCCCGCGCGTCATCGGCACCAGATGGGGCGTGAAAACCACGGAGGCCTCGCTGCCGGCCATTCTCGACAGCGAACGCGTGATCTCCGGCACGTGGGCGTGTTTGAGCAGCCCGTATGCCGATACGTCCTCGTTCACCTCGGCAAAGCCGAACGTCACGCCGCCGCCGCGCCCCGCGCCGCTCACGCCGCTCTTGGCGTCGATCACAATGCCCGTCGGCTCGATAAGACGGTTCACCAGCAGCGGCGCAAGTGCCGTCAGCGCCGCCGCCGGATAACACCCGGGATTCGCCACGCGCGACGCCCTGCGCACCTCGTCCGGCCACACGTCGGCCAGCCCGTAGGTCCAGCCCTCCACATAACGATGATCCCCGCCGATGTCCACTACCTTCACCGACGCCGGCACGCACGACAGCGGCTGGCGCGATTCGCCCGACGGCAGCGACGCGAAAAGAAGATCCAGAGGCGGCAGCGCGCCGGGGTCCCATTTCTCTATGCGCCTGGCGGCCAGATCTGCCCGGATGCCCGGAAAACGCTCCCCCAGTGCTACGCCCGCGCTGCTTTCGCCGCCCACGTACGCTATTTCGAATGCCGGGTGGGCTGCGCACAGGCGCAGCACCTCGCCTCCGCCATAACCGCTTACGCCAACAATGCCTGTCCTTATGGCCATGCGCCCATTGTATCAGAACCGCGCGCGTTTTTACCCCGCGGCGCGGAAGCCCGCGACCTCCGGACCGCTGCCGCAGGCGCCTTAAAAGCCGGGCGCGCAAAACCGCTCAGGCCCTGGCAGACATCTTGCTCCCGATGGCGATGCCGCGCTTGCAGGCGGGGGTTACCTGCCCGGCTGGCCGCCTGCGCCGCCGGCTGGTGCGGTGGACGGGTTTGCGGTAGAGGGAGCAACCTTCTTCGAGGCCTCCTGCGCCTTGTGCATGGCCTTGTACTCCTTGCGCATGCGCTGCTCCATGTCCTCCACCAGCTTGTGATATTCTTCCCACCTGGCGCGTACGTCGGCGGGCCACGTCTGAGGATACGTCTTCAGGAATATCTTGTCGCGGATGAGATTCTCGATCTCCTCGGGCGTATCATCGGCGTCGGGGTTCCGGCCGGGCGGACGATGCTTGTCGGGGGCTATCTGGCGCAGATAGGCTTCGCGCTCGGCGCCCTGAAGGCTGAAAACCCGCTCCATGCGCTTCAGATGCTTGCCGAAATACGCCAGCGACCGCCCGCGGATGTATTCCGCATGGGTTATCTTCCTGGTCTGGTAGGCTTCGGCGATCTTGTCGCGGCGGGCGTCGATCTTCTGAAGGTACGCCAACTGCCGCTCGAATGACAGCTTGCTGGCCGCGGGAGACATCATGAACCTGATCAGGTTCTCCACCTTGTCGGTAAGCGGCGGCGGCGCCGCTGGACGCGACAGCCAGTATGCCGCTCCGGCACCGAGTATCACCGCCAGCCCTATTGCCGCGGCCACTATAATCCGACGCCAGCGCCCGACCGTCGCCTGATCAGCCGGCGAAGGCGCTCCCACTATGACGGTTGCCGGTAATGCTGCTTGGCGGTTCATCGGAGTGCCTCGCGTTGCCGCATCAATGGTGCCAAACTGGTGAGCTCACGACTCACTTCACGGGCGGCGGGTCCTTGTCCGTCCCATCGCCCGAAAACAGGCGGTTGTGTACGCCGGGTCCCTCCACGGCTATCGAGCCGTCCAGCCTGACCAGATATCCCAGCGACTGAATCGTTCTGCGCTCCACGTGCCCGTCGCAGAACACCACGTTCACCATGCCCATGTGGCGCGCATCCGGGCCGGAACGATGAATCGGACTGCGGTGCTTCACGTCGGCATAGTCCGAGCTGTCGGTGAGCCGCGGCGGGTCGATAAGATACCCTTTATTGAGCACCGCCCACTCGTCCTTCGAGCCGTCGAACCGATAGCTCGTGCGCTCGCGCCACGGTTTGCCAGCCGCCGTCCCCAGCGAATCCATAGCCATTACCGTGTCGCCGCGAATGCCGGCAGCCTTCACCGGGAAGTTGGTCATCTTCCCGTCGGCTCGCGGCCGGGCATTGCCCAGAAACTGGTGGTTGTATCCGTACGGATAGTTCCGGCTGTTGCGATACTCCGGCACCGCCGGACACAGGAACCACGGATCGTTCACCATCCACGTGTCGTCCTGGTCCGTCGTCGGATTGGGGTTGGCCAGTTTCTTGACCTGCGCGCCGAGAAGTTCGTACCATCGCGGACGATAGGCGTTGAAAGGCCCCATGCCGTACGACCGTGTCGGCTCTATCCTCGGCAGGCGCCCGGGAACGCATACGCCCTGGTTGGCGTCGGCATACATGCGCCATGCCCGTCCCATGTCGGCAAGATTGGCGGCACAGCGCGCGGCTTTCGCCTGCTGGTTGATCTTGTTGAGCACGGGCAGAAGAATCGCGATCAGTATGCCGATTATGCCGATCACCACGAGCAGCTCGACCAGCGTGAACGCGTCCCTTCGCCCGCATGTATGGGGACGGCGCGCAGTCATCTCATTTAATCATACCTTAGCACCCGTCTAATATCATGGCAAGCATAAAGCACCTACTCGGACGCACGACGGTGAAATATCGATTGCTTCTCTGTGTCGTCTTCGTTCTTGTTATCGGCATCGCGGCGGCGGCGGTCGTCCGGCAGGCCCTTCGCGGCCAGCCCGACAGCGGCTCGTTTACCGACCCGCTGGACCTGCTCAAGCGTACCTGCGAATCCTACATGCCGGCCGACGACCCCTATGCCTTCGCCCTTAAAATCCGCCGCATGCTCCAGGGCTACGAAGATATGTGGGGCGGCGGCAAGGAGTTATTCTTCGACTGGTGCAGAACTCATGCGGCCGATTTCCTCGCCGACCGACAGGGGTGGGTGCCGCAGCACGGCGACCCGCACGCGGGCAATCTGGGCACATATCTGGCCGCCGGTACCTTCGGCACGGTGGCCTTCGGGCTGGTGGACTATGACGAAAGCCACCGCCTGCCGGTGCAACTGGAGTTGCTGCAAATAGTAATCGGGCTGCGCGTCATCGCCGAAAAGCACAAGATTCCCCTCGACAGCGCCAAACAGCGCGAACTGGTGCAGACGCTTTTCGACAACTACACGGTCGGGCTGACCTCCGACCGCACGCCCACGCAGCTGCTGAGCACCGACCCGCTTGTGAAGGACCTGCTCAGGAAAGCCGGACGTCAGTCATATCAGCAGGACCTGTCGCTGTATGTTGACGAAAAGGGGCGTTTTCACCGGCTCATTCCCCCCGGCGAATTGCGCGATCCTGCGGAACTCCTGCGCCCGGCACCCGAAATGGCCGGGCACATCGCCGCGGGCATCGCCCAGGCGATAGCGCGCTCCGAGCCGCTGGCGAAACTGTTCCGTTACCGCACCGAAGAGCAGATCCGCGCCGCCATCAGGGATGTGGCGCGGCGCATCAATCTGCGCAGCGGCGGCAGTCAGGGGGTACGCAAGTACCTCGTTCTTATGGATAAGCCGTTCACCACCGCCGACCACGACATCATACTGTACGTCAAGCAGCAGATACCCTCGGCGGCAGAGCGCGTGGGGCTTGCCGAGATGGACAGCAGGCCCGCCGCACAGCGCTGCGCGGAGGATTCCGCGTCACTGGCTGTGCCGCCTCCGTTCATGTCGGCGTGGTTCCGCATAGGCGACGACTCATACACGCTGTCGATCAAAGAACCCTGGACGCGCGAGCTTGGGCGCGATGATGCGTGGGACTACGAAGCCCTGCTGCGTATGGCGCGCATCTCCGCAGTGTGCGCCGGCAGCACCCACCGTCAGGACGGTCTGCCGCAGATCATCCGCGCGCGGCTCACGCCGCGCCTGGCCGACCAGCTGCTCCGTCTTTCGAACGAGTATCTGTCGCGCCTGCGCGCCGACAGCAAGAAACTGAAGTCCGACCCGCGCGCCGACGCCCTCTCCTTCGCGGCACGGCGCGCCGTGCTGTCGCACATCAACAACAGCGCAAAGTAGCGACGATGCCGATCGTCTGTCCTGTCACGATTTCGCGGCCGTTGTAGCCTCGCCCCCGTCAGCATACGGCGACCGGCGTATGCGCTATTGAGATTGCTGCCGCCGCAAAGCAATTCGCCGCTGCCGCCGCACCACGCACGCAGGATCATCGCGGCGCTACATCGCCAGCGGCTGCGTGGACAGATACAGCCCGAGCATGCCCCGATCCAGTTCCTCCATGTCCAGCAGGCGTCCGCCGATTTCGTACTCGCCCTCTTTCACCTGCCGCACGCGGGCCACCGCCATCCAGCCAGTCCATTCGTTGCGGGGCTTGAGCGTCTCGCCGCTGGTGTCCAGAAACGGGCTGATGCCGGCGTAAACGGGCAATCGCAGGCGCAACCTTATCTGCTGGTCGGGCCTGACCGCCATGCTGGTCCTGATGCGCGCTCCTCCGGAGGACAGGTCCACAAGCCGGCCGAACTCCACGGCCCGGTGCTTCTTAGCATCCCATCGTTCGACCACCACGTTCTGCGCCTCCATGTCGTGCCGCCGGTACTTGCGACGCTCAACCACGCGCGCCGGCGGAAAAGACGGCTTTGCAGGCTTTCCGATGGGCTCATGCAAGGCGGTCATGGAGTCTCTCCTGTTAAACTGGCTAAGATTACATTCCTGTTATCGGCAGGATTGGCGCAGGACTTCTGTTAATCTGGGATATTTGCGGCAGTTGTACTCCAGTTATCGGACGTGCCCTTAAGGGGGACATTCCTGCTTCCTTCGCGGCACGCGGGTGGCTGGTCTGCCTTCCCGCTTGCGCGGGAATGACGAAGGGATGTGGGAATGAGGAAGGGGCGGGCGCAGGCGAGGGCTCATCGCATGACCATAACAGCGCTTAACCGCACCTGAGCAGCAGTCAGTGCCAAACGCCTGTTGTGCCGGTAATCGCCGGCCGTCCTGCTCTGGCTCTCTCCAAAACGGGCAGTTGCGTCCCCGATGGCTCTCGTCCGGTCAGGCGCTATTCCCCGTCAGCCGCGAACCGTCGCTCCTGCATCCCATCACAGCCGCAGCAGCTCGACGATGGCCAGCGCTATCTCGTGGCGGCGCGTTTCGATGGGCTGCGGATCCTTCGTGAAATGCGTCAGATCCGTCGTTATCGACGGCGGCACCTCCAGCAGCGCCGTCATCGCAGCGCGTCGCTCCGGCGGCAGTTTCGCTCCTTTGTCGTTAAGCAGACGCCTGAGCATCGCCAGATACTCGTAGTCTTCTATCCCGTCGCGCAGCATCTCCCAGCGAATGCTCTCGACAGGTCCCTCCAGAACGGGCCCCGGCGGAGAAGCATCGGCCGCCGATTCCGGCGGATAGATGAACCGCCCGTCGCCATTGCCCCACGGCACGCGCGCCCCAGTCGGCGTGCCGTAGCCGGTCACCCAGCTCATCGGATCCTCATATGGATTCTGCGGACGGTTCCTGTCGGGATATGCCGTGTTGCTCGTCCAGTAGTTGGTCTGCCATATGAGAATCCCGTCGATCTTCCGCTGCCACGTCTGCCACAGCCACACGCGCAGTTCCGTCCCCGGATGGTCGATGAACAGCGTCGCGTATGGCGCCTTCGGGCCGCAGCATATGTACCACCAGAACTTCTCTCCCGCCTTGCGCCGCTGTTCGGCGCGGTCGTGGTTGTATTCGGTGGTGATGGGGCACCATATGTTCGGCCCGCCCACAAGCGCATCTTCCACCTGTTCCGTCAGCATACGGTTGATGAGCGGCGCGGCCTCCTTCAGCTTGCGGAAGCCGTTCATCACAAACTCGTAGTCCTTGGGGTCGGGCTCGTCGAACCAGTAGATGAACGCCTCATCGAGCCAGCCCTTCTCGCGCAGGTGCGCTTCCATCGCCCGGCAGTAGTTGCCGAACGCCATTTTGTATTCGGGCGCATGCTCGCGGTAGCCCAGAAGTTCCGGCTCGTGGCGCGCGTGGAAACTGCCCCCGCCCATTCCGGGGATGTGCACCATGAACGTGTTGAAGCGGTAATGCTCGATGGCCCTCGTCATGGCCGCATCCCACGCCGTGAAATCGATAACCGGCACGAAAGTCTTGCGGTCGGGCCACGTTACCCTGATGCGGTCGAGCGGCGCCGGGTCGTAGGGCGATATGTGATGCGAACTGAAACTCTGCCAGTACTTTTCCAGAACCGCGCGACGGTCTTCGGGTTTTTCCAGCCGCTGATACTTCCACACGTTCTCCGGCGAAAAGCCGAACGCCGTCGTGCAGGTCATGCGATCGGGCAGCACGAAATCATACACCTCCACCCGCAGCGGAACCTTCTGTGCGTATCCGTCGGCATCCAGCCGCAGTGCTCCCGTGTACACGCCCGCCTGCGCATCGCGCGGCACGCGCACGCGTATCCACAGCGGCTGGTTTGTGTCCGCTTCCAGGTCCATGGCACCGGTTGCCGGAGGCAGCGGATCAGGCCATGGCCCGGCCACGCCGGTGCGGTCGGTCGGCTGCGCGATATCCACATAGCGCACGCGCAGAATGTCGATGTTCGACGCGGCGATGACGGCTCCCTGCGGCGTGCGCAGGTCCTCTGCCATCGCCCGCAGACCGCGCAGCGCGCGGGCCGGACGGATCACCACCTGCGCCGCTTCCGCCTCGTTGCGGGCAGCGCGAATAAGCACATGCTCGCCGGCGGCTTCGGGCGGGCGGCGCGTGCGGCTGACCTTCCAGCCCGATGAACACCACCACAGCGCCGCAACGTCGTCGGCCGACGGCAGGCGCTGTCCCCATGACGAATCGTGATAATCGGCCACGGCGATCGCGACAGTGGCGTCGAACAGCACGCCGCCGGCATCCGCAGCTCCGGCGGGACGCACGACCAGCCGTACCACGTTGTTTCCCGGCCCGATGAGTTCGTATGGCACGCGCACCGTCCGCCGGCCCGACGCAGGCGCCACGGGCGCCGGCGGGCTGGATATCTTCCGTCCGTTCAGCGATGTTTCGACCGTCGCCTCCAGCGGCGCCTGGCCCGCATCGCCGTCGAGCGTGAGCACCGCAACGTTCCGGCCGCCCGGAACGGCCTCGCCCAGATCCTCCACGTTCAGCGCCACCGCTGCCCGCGCCACGGCCGCGAAGCGGGTCCGGCCCGTCAGCCGCGCCGGCGGTCCCGATACGTTCGTCCGGCAGATGTAATGCCCCACCTGCAACGACGCAGCGCGCCCGGAATCGTCGGGCCGCGCCGCCAGCCGCACCCACAGTCTGGCGGCCGGCAGCATCGCCTCCGGCAGCTTCCACGTGCCCGAAGACACCTTCTCCAGCACGCCAAGGTCATGCCATGTGGTGCGGTCGGCGCTGGCCTGCACGATGAGCCGCCCCGCCGACCACCACACCGTCGAAACGTGCACTTCGCCGGCGGTGTGCTGCCTGCCGGGCAATTCGTGTCTGTAGATGACGTAATCATCGCGCCCGAAGCACCAGCGGTCGGTATTGAAGGCGCAGTTGAACTCCTCCAGCGGCCGGCTGTAATTGCGCGACTCCCCGCGGAACGGGGCATTGAACGTATAGACTGTGCCCGAAAGGGCCTCGCCTTCGCCCAGCGCCAGATCGCCGCTGCGCGCATGCACGGGGATCGCCCGCCACAGGCGGATGTTGTCGAACTCCACCTTCCCGCGCACGTGCCACTGTCCGAAGCGCAGACATGCATCCTCCGGGCGCATGCTGCGCGGCGTGATGAATATCGAGCGATGCTCCTCCCACGCCGGACCGATCGCCCCCAGGTCGCGGTTGCACAGCGGCGGGCCCGACACGGGCGTGCCGCCCTCGCCGCGGCGCCGCGCCGCAAATGCCAGCTGATATACCGTGAGCGGCGCCAGGTCCAGCCTGTCGCTGTGCCAGAAAGAATGCTCCCTGCCCGTGCCGGTGGCGGCGATGGCGCGCCGCCCGTCGGCCGCATCGCCTTCGCTCCACTCGCCGCCGGTGCCCGCCAGCGTCCAGTTGTCGGGGCGCTGCGCTCCCTGTTCGAACGACGGGTTGGGAACCGTTACCACCTGCGCCGAAGCGGCGACAGCGACAAACGCCGCGGCGGCGGACCAGACGAATCTGTAGAGCCAGCCCACGGTTGCCTCCCTGGCCGTTGCCATGCAGCCGTCGCGCCGCCCGGCCGGACCGCATGAACCGCGCCCGCCCGCTCACAGTATGAACCTGCTGAGGTCCTCGTCCCTGATGAGCGGCGCAAGCTGGCGGCGGACGTACTCCGCATCGACGGTGACGGTTTTCGAGGGCAGGTCCGGCCCCTCGAAGCTTATCTCCTCGAGCACGCGCTCCAGTATCGTGTACAGACGCCGCGCGCCGATGTTCTGCGAACGGCGGTTGAGGTCGTAAGCCACCTGCGCCATGGCCTCTATCGCGTCGTCCGTCACATGAAGCTCTATGCCCTCGGTGGCCAGCAGCGCCGCCTGCTGTTTTATCAGCGAGTTCTGCGGCTCGCGCAGTATGCGCACGAAGTCTTCGCGGGTCAGGTCCGACAGTTCCACGCGTATCGGGAAGCGCCCCTGGAACTCGGGCATCAGATCGCTGGGCTTGCTGGCATGAAACGCCCCGGCGGCGATGAACAGTATGTAATCCGTCCGCACCGGCCCGTAGCGCGTCATCACCGTGCTGCCTTCGACTATCGGCAGCAGATCGCGCTGCACTCCCTGGCGGCTTACATCCGGGCCGTGTTTGCTGTCCGTGCCGCACACCTTGTCGATCTCGTCGATGAACACTATCCCGCTCTGTTCGACGCGCTCGATGGCGGTGCGGTGGATTTTCTCCTTGTCGATGAGCTTGTCGGCCTCCTGGTTGAAAAGATAGTTGCGCGCTTCGGCGACGGTCATGCGGCGCGTTTCGCGCCGCACGGGCAGCATCTTCTCCACCATCGCCTGAAGCTCCACCTCCATCTCCATGCCCGCCTGCCCGAAAACGCCGATGGCGGTGGGGCGCTCCTCGACGGTGATATCGACATGGCGGTCCTCCATCTCGCCGCCGCGCAGCCGGGCGCGCATCTTCTCGCGCGTGCGGGCGCGCCGGTCGGCCGCATCCTCTCCGTCGGTCTCCGGTTGCGGCAGAAGATAATCCAGCAGACGCTCTTCGGCGGCTTTGCCGGCCGCCTCGCGCACGGTCTCCATCATCTCCGTGCGCACCATGCTTATCGCCGAGTCCAGTAGGTCGCGGATGATGGAATCCACATCGCGCCCGTGGTAGCCGATCTCGGTGTACTTGGTGGCCTCCACCTTGATGAAGGGCGCACCGGTCAGATTTGCCAGCCGCCGGGCTATCTCGGTCTTGCCCACGCCCGTCGGACCGATCATGAGAATATTCTTCGGCAGGACGTCCTTCCTGACGTCGGGGCCCAACTGCTGCCTCCGCCAGCGGTTGCGCACCGCCACCGCCACGGCGCGCTTGGCGGCGGCCTGACCGATGATGTATCTGTCCAGCTCCGCGACTATCTGTCTGGGGGTGAGATTCCTCATTCTCCGGCGATTTTATGCGGTGCGGCAGGGCATGACCACGCCGGCCTTCCGAAACCCGCGGTTCCTCCGGCGTCCGCGCGCGCTACATGCGCAGTTCCCTGGGGAAATAATTCTGTTTCATCGCCTGCTTGGCCAGCGCCAGCGTTTCCTCGGCCAGCGCGTTGGCGCGGCGCGTGCCGATGCGCAGCGCGTCGATCACATCATCCGGACGCTGCTCATAGTGCCGCCGCCGTCTGCGGATGGGCTCCAGAAGATCGTTGAGCACCTCCACGAGCTTCTGCTTTATCGCCACGTCGCCGACCTTTCCCTCGCGGTACGCCTGTTCCATCTCCGCCACCCACTGTTTGTCGGGATTGAACGTCTCGTGGAATATCCACAGCGGATTGTTCTCGACGGTGCCCGGGTCGGTGGCGCGGATGCGCCTGGGGTCGGTGTACATGCCCATCACCTTCCGGCGGACGGTGTCGGCGTCGTCGGCCAGAAATATGGCGTTGTTCAGCGACTTGCTCATCTTGAGCAGCTTGCCGTCGGGGCCGGGCCCGCCCGTGCCCACCAGCCGCTGCACTCTGCCGAGCTTGGGCTTGATTACGGGAAACAGCCCGCCCGCCTTGACGTAGTCGTCGTCGGGCGTATGCGGGTCCACGCCGCAGTACAGCTGATCGAACCTGCGCGCCACCTCGCGCGTCATCTCCAGATGAGGCAGCTGGTCTTCGCCCACCGGCACGTAAACCGGACGGAAAGCCAGTATGTCGGCGGTCTGTCCCACCGCATACAGCGGGAAGCCGAACGGATATTCATCGCCCAGCCCCTTGTCGCGGATTTCGTCCTTGAGCGTGGGGTTGCGCATCACGCGGTTGAAGGGCAGCAGCATGGCGAAGAAGAACGTCAGTTCGTCTATCGCCGGCACCTCGCTCTGGATGAACATGCTGCTTTTCTGCGGGTCTATTCCGCACGCCAGGTAATCCGTGGCGATTTCGATGACGCTCTGGCGTATTTCTTCCGGTTTGTCGGCGCGCGTGGTGAAAGCGTGTTTGTTGGCTATGATGAAGTAGCAGTCGTACTCGTCCTGCATGGCCAGACGGTTTTCGACGCTGCCGACATAGTGTCCCAGATGCAGTTTGCCCGTGGGCGTGTCGCCCGTGAGTATGCGTGGTTTGGTGGCGCTGGCTGTCATGTGGCCGATTTATAGAAACCCGCGGCACGCCGTGCAACCCGCCGGACGGGTCTGCGGCGCAGCGCGCGGGGGGGCGTGTCAGGACGGCTGGCGGGCGGCGAGTTTGCGGCGCAGCATGGCCGCCGCCGCAGCCCCGTCCACGTGCTGACCGTGAAGTTTCATGAACGCCCCCATCGCCGCGCCGAACTGCTTCTCGGTGAAGGCGTTGGCGGCGAGAAACTCATCGACGGCCTTTTCCAGCTCGACCTCCGACCACTGCGCCGGCATGTATTCCCGGACGATGCGCTGTTCGGCCTCGAGGCGCGCAACTTCGTCGGGTTTGTTGAGCCTGCGGTACTCGTCGATGCTTTTGGCGAGTTTGCGGCTGTATGCGGCGACGGCCTCCTGTTCGGTGGGCTTCGACGGGTGAAGGTCGATGTTCTTGACTTCGTTGAGAAG